>JACCDT010984792.1_pt1 | contig 67931 bp, 61 predicted proteins | sample 7446291 | NCBI WGS metagenome assembly JACCDT01 (sample SAMN15323446, study PRJNA562643) | freshwater metagenome | isolation source: river surface water | place: USA:Blue River Watershed | collected 2017-08-17 | reverse complement strand
TTCACCTTATAGGAATCTCAGCCCCTGTCATCCCGAGCTTTTGCGAGGGATCTCAGTTGCTGAAGATTAATTGAGATCCTTCGACTACGCTCAGGATGACAAAAAATTCGAATAGCTGAACGTTTACGTTATATCTGTCCTTTCGCAATAAATAAGCCCGTAACATCATCAGGCAAATTTGCTTCTAAATTTATTGCTAAACGGTTTTTTATAATATCAATAGGATTATCATGTTGATCAGTTAAGATATCTAATAGCTTTTGTTCTTTGGCAGCTAGGGTTGGTTCTGTCCTAAGCTCCATAATACCATCGCTAAAAATGGCAATTTTAAAATTTTCAGGTAAATCTAATTCATAAGTCTGATAAGTTGCATCATTGAACATACCGACTGGGTAACCGCGCTCACCTATAAACTTCGCTACTTTTTTATTATCGATTAAAACAGGAAAAGGATAGTGCCCCGCTACACTATAAAATAATTTTGATAATTTTTTATCATACACCATGTATACCATGGTTAAATATTTGCCTAGATTCTCGCGACAAACTACTTTATTAAGCGTATTCAGCATTTCTTTAGGTTCTATGGCCGTATTATTGCTCATGTAAGTGAACTCTGAGCAATACTGGGCAATACAGGCTTTGAGAAGAACAGTCACAAACGCAGAGCCCACACCATGACCTGAAACATCAGATAAATAAAAAATTACATACCTATCTGTTAATTGTTGATAATCAATAAAATCCCCAGAAATATAAAGCGATGGATGTAAAAAATAATTAAAATTTAAATCAAAAATATCTTGGTTATTTTTAGGCAATAATTGTTGCTGTAATTTATATCCAGATAGTTGATCCTCTTCAAGATCATTATATTCTTTTTGTATCTGTTCACGATAAAGTTCACTGGCGGTTAATAGTTGTTGATTATGACACAACTGTTCTATAGTAATTAATAAAGTAGATAAATTTAATAATGGCTTTTGTAAATAATTCCATGAGCCACGCTGTAGTTTTTGAGCAGCACTATGTACAGTTGCAGGAAGGGATATAAAAATAAAAGGGATATTAATTTTAGCTTGTTGTAGGAAAAATAAGAACTCTAACCCCTGTTTAGTAGGTTCATCTAAATCACTGATAATAATATCAATCTTGTCTGTGGAGTTCTTGATAAATTCAATAGCTTCTACTCCATTATCATAGCAAACTATCTCATAATGATGAGAAGTAAAAAATTTTATTAGTACATCTTGCAGAGGCTTTTCAGCCTCAATAATCAAAATTTTCATTTTTAATTATTATTATTTTTTTCTTTTGATACTGATAATGACGATGATGTTGTTGTAGTTGTAGTTGATATAGCTTCTTGAACCGGGTTTTGGCCTTCTAAAGTTTTATCTGACTGTTGTTCAGGCTGAGCTTCTGCATCAAGTATATCATCAATTAATTTTTCTTCATTAGCTTGGTCTTCTTCATCAAGCTTTTCGCCACGAATTAAACTCGCACGGTAGTCCAGATAAGAATTCCGAACAAAGACATACTCATCATCAGCAACCGTATCCATAATTTTTTCTGCTGTTAAGAGATTTGCACGATTATCAACATAGTTCAGGCCGAATAAGGGATAAGAATATTGTTCTGACATGTAAAACATTGGCGTAGTAAAAAAAGAAACTGCTCGTCCAGCACCATCTCTTATTGTACTCGGGCCCATCAAAGGTATTACAAAATACGATGACTCAGTCATACCCCATCGGCCAAAGGTAACACCATAATCATTGCTATGTTCTGGGAAACCAACGTCAGTAGCAACATCTATAAGACCAAAGATACCAAATGTTGAATTCAATGCTAATCTGGACAAGGTTGAGCCTGCATCGCTAATATTACTTTGCAAAGTATCATTAATAAAAACATTTATGTCATAAATATTATTGAAAAAATTAGTAACCATATGCTTAACCGGTAACGGTGTTATAAAAACATACAGCTGTGATAAAGGTTTCAGTACATATTTATCTATTGTTCTATTCAGATCATACACGGTACGATTATAATGTTCTAAAGGGTCTTCATATCGCGTTTCATCTATTGGTGCATCCGTAGTACTTTTGAATTCAGTTACATTTACACTTTTAGTACCCTGTTCATGCTTTTTTAATTTAGAATCTATACTTTCATTAATAGATTGGCTAACTTCATCTGTATTTATTTCTTCTGAAGCAACTGATAGTTTTGTACTAATTTCTTGATTAGTGAGATCTGAGCTAGTCTTAGCTGAAAGTTTACTCGTAGCATCTTCTAGAATGGTAGAAGAATTATCTTTAGCGCTTGCGTTACTGATGATTAGTGAGTTATCTGCGCTAGAATATATACTAGCTGATAGAAAATAAATTAACAGTACTCGTACAGCTATCACCAAATGTTTAATATCACGCATATAGATACACAGATAAATTTAAATAAATATTAATTGTAGTTTAATTATAGTGTATAAATAAAAAACCCTCTATAAAAGAGGGTTTTCGTCAGATGATTTTGCAATCAATTAAAAGTCAACTTGACCTTTAACTGCTACAACATTAACTGTACGTTTGTGGTCTCTAGCAGCTGTAGAACCAGTATTGTCCATTGTAGGACCTGAACCTGCAGCATTTCTAGTATAAGTAGCTTCAGCAGAAGTATAGTTAGCAGCTAACTTAACGTTCTTGTTAGGATACCAGTTAAGGGCAACTGTCCAATCTTCCATTTTACCACCATTAGTACATCCACCAGCACCAGTAGAGTTGCTATCACCGCAGAATTGAGTCGGAGTAGCACCAGTTTGACCAGTGACTTTTGCTGATTTGCTTAAATCAACTTTGTCATAACGACCAGCAAGTTCCCAAGCACCCCATTTAGCATTACGTGGGTTAAGCTTACCTAAAGTACCAGAAACTGGGTCATAATTACGGCTTTCACCAGTTATTACCCAACCAGCTTGTAAATACCAACCTGAAGCTTCTAAGTGACTTGCACCACCAGCAGTATTGTTTACAAACACATCAGTTTTTGCAGTGTGATCTAAATCCAGGTCGAAATGAGTATATTCGCCTTGTAAGCTGAACGCACCCATCATGCCTAAACCTTCTAATGACCATACTTTATAACCATCAGTTCTGCTTAAAGCTGCAGCAGTTGGAGCAACAGCTCGACCATTAGCAGAGCTTAAACGAAGCATTTGTGCATTAGCATTGCTGAAATAACCACCTGGAGCAACGTTAACAGATACGTCACCTTTAGTGCCTACATGTGCATAGTTTCCACCTAAGTGTAAAACTTTACCTGGCATTACATATGGTTGAACAAATACACGGCCAGACCACATTCCTAAGTGATTACCCATATTAGATACAACTACTTGTGAAGAAGTATCAATGTTAGCACCTGTTCCTGGAGCAGCGCCTTGAGCACTTACATTAGTTGTTGTATAGTACACACCCGCTTGGTAGCCTAACCAACGAGCAGGATTACCTTCAACAGTTAAACCATCACCACGACCAACAACGAATGATCTTTGACCAGCTGCTGGAGCAATGAATGTGTAAGCAGAAAGGTTGCCAGAATTTTCTAAACCTTGAGAAACATTCATGCGACCTAAAGAGAAACGAGCCCATGGATCGAATCTATCCCAACCAACCCATGCATCCATAACTGCTGGGCCACCGCGTCTAGCTTCGCTTAGTTCGTCAGTTGCACCATCACTGTCTACTCTACCATCTCTCACATCGTGACCAACGCTTAAGCCATAAGTCCAACGATCCATTAATGTACCACGTAAGTACACATCAGCAGATGTAACATTAGATTGATTATCAAAACTTAAATTACCATGGCCATAACCTAAATTTTTATTTGTGTGATTAACTTCATCATCAAACCAAACGAAATCTGATTGTACGCCACCGCCTACTTTTAAACTGGCAGCCATAGCTGAGCCAGATGCCAAAACGCTTAAGCCAGCTAGAGTTAACCCTATGACTTTTAGCTTTGAACTTTTTTCCATGAAATGTTCTCCTAACCTTTTCTAAATATTTGCAACAAAAGTTAATTAACTCTGGCAAAAAAGTATCGCCAGTTTATTTATGTAAAGCCAACTTACTAGTAGCTAGGCTTCTAATAAGTGCCATACCGTTTCAGTACGACAGTGTTTATAAAACTACTACAAACCTGTACCGTATTGATATCTCGGTAAATAGCTTGATTAAAGACTAGCTCATAATTTATTTTAATGCAAACACAACCGCTTTAAAATAAGTAAAATCACGTTTATTAAGCTTTATAAATATATAATTTATGAAGTTTAATATCTGCAACTTTTATTACAGCTAGAGTCATCTCTAACTACTTTAATACCTTAACAGTATAAAGTGATAATTACATAAATAAAAAACTTAATCAATATGTAATTAACTTTTTACACCATTTTGTGTTTAGCACAAAACTAAGCACATAATACAGTATAGACGTGATAAAAAAATTCACAACTTTTTGATATTTTACCGAAGTTAATAATTATGATATTCTGATTTATTAGATTACTAGACTATATATTATTGATAATAATATTCATAATATACTCCAAGTAAATCACTATAATCCAAACTATGTAAGCTATCATTCAGACAATATATGCAATTTCAATCAGACAGTTTAGATCACCCAATTTACATAAAATCTTATGATCCAGCTAAACCTGAGATGATTGTCCTTAGTAATTTGGATAATATATTAGCTAAACACGTGCTAACTAAAAGCGCTATAATTTTTTTTAAGAATATTATTCAAGATTGGGAGCCACAAAATCTATCAGAACTTGATGTTGATCATATAAAAAATATTATCAACTATAAACCTGAAATTTTAATATTAGGCATTGGCGAAAAATTAACTACGCTTGATTATCGTATCTTAGAACCGCTCTACTTGAGTAAAACACCATTTGAAGTTATGACAACTACGAACGCTTGTAGAACTTATAATCTATTAGCAAGCGAGCACCGACAAGTAGCTGCAGCTTTGATTATTTCTTAATAATCATCTATTAATCAGCAAAAAAATTACGATCTTTGCGAGTGCTAGTAATTAAGTCCATTATATCTTGAGCACGCGAACCCAACATCAAAAACATTCTTAGTACCAACATCATGCCGGCCTCAATAGTTTCTGATATTACCTCGGTAGCTCCTGCTTCTAGCAGTGCATCACGATGACTCAAATCTCTTGTTCTAACCAGAATAGGAATTTTATGATTTAAAATACGTATATTAGCTATTATCTTTTTCGCTGTTTTAATATCATCAATACATAAAGCGATCAAACGCGCTCTATTCAGACTACAATAACTTAGTATATCAATACGTGAAGCATCACCATAAAAAATATTAAATTTTTTCTCTGTGCCAGCTTTGACTAATTCAGGATCGCAATCCAAAGCAATATACGGTTTATTTTCTACTTCTAGAAATTTTGCAAGTATGGTACCTACTCTACCGAAGCCACAAATAATAACATGCTCGCTATGATCAGGATAATGAGTTAACTCTGGTGCTGTAAGACTGGTAAAATTATAGCTGACTTTTTCTTGGTTTTTATTTATAGGTAGCCGCATTAAAAACATTGTTAAAAACATTTTGGAATATTTTGCCAAGAACACAGCGATGAAAAGTGAGAAAATCATCGCTGCTAAAATTATTTGAGCCAGCTCACCAGCAATTAAATTATAAGATATAGCTATAGTCATGATAGCTAAACCAAACTCTCCAGCATGCCCCATAATTAATCCGCAGTGAATTGAACTAACCAAATCCATTTTACGACCAAGATAATAACTCAGTATAAAAATAATAATTGTTTTAACTAAAAATATTGCCAACACCACATACATAATACTGGCAAAATGATCAATAACGACTTGTAAATTTAATAACATGCCTATAGATATAAAAAATATACCTAGTAAAATGTCTCTAAAAGGTCTTAATTCAACATCTATTTGATGGCGATACTCTGACTCTCCGAGACCAACCCCAGCCACAAACGCACCAAACGTCATTGACAGCCCAAATGTTTGAGTAATATACGCAGCAAATAATGTAGTAAACAATACCGCAAACATAAACAGCTCTAAAGATTGTGTCATCGCAATCTTATGAAAAAATGTTTTTAAAACACTTCTTGAAAAAAGAATAATAATTGCAAATACAATCACACCATTTATTAAAACTTTAATAACTGGCGTTAATAGCTCTATATTTGACCAGCTTAAAGAAAGTTCGTTAATATTTAAAGCAGATAGAACAGGTATAACTACTAATAAGGGTATTACAGACAAATCCTGAAAAATTAACATAGCAAAAGCCAGCCTGCCATGTTTTGAGAACAACTCATTTTGTTCACTTAATTTTCTTAAAACTATTACTGTTGAAGATAACGACATAGCAGAAGCCACTATGAGACTGATAACAACATTATTAAAATAAAAATTATTTATAACTGTTAGTACTATAGTGCACAGTAATACCTGACAACCGCCAATTAAAAACATATCATAGCGCATAGCCATAAATTTTGAAAACGGCAGCTCCAAACCAATTGTAAATAATAAAAAAACAACGCCAATCTCAGCAAGCCAGTGCATTTGAGCGCTATTCGAAATCAGATCATTTCCGTAAGGCCCGAGGAAACAACCTATAATAAGATAAGCTATAACGGAAGGAATATTAAAATATTTTAATACTGCTATAAGAAAGATTGTCAAACCCAGGACGACTAATATTTGTTCCATAATAATATAAAAAATACCAGGTAAGCTGAGATTACCGATTAAAATCATTGATGATTTTTTTTAACATCGTATAATCAATTAATATTAAAGTCACATTGTAACTTATTTGATCAAAAAATGTCTAAATCTATTTTAATTACAGGCTGCTCTAGTGGCATTGGTCTTGGGGTCGCAACTGATTTACAAAAAGCTGGATTCAAAGTTTTTGCTACCTGCCGTAAGCAAGAAGACGTAGACAAAATAAATGCCATGGGGCTGATGAACTTAACTAGCATTAAATTAGACGTTACTGATACAGAGTCTATTAAATTGGCTCTAAGTAAGCTATTAAAACAAACCGGTGGTACTTTAGATGTGCTGTATAATAATGCAGGTTACGGGCAAATCGGTGCTGTAGAGGATCTAACGAAGCAAGCAATGCAAGAACAATTTGATACCAATGTCTTTGGTTTATTAGATTTAACAAATCATGTCTTGCCAATCATGCGCCAACAAGGTTCTGGTAAAATTATAGTTACTAGTTCTGTGCTTGGCTTTATAAGCCTAAGATACCGTGGTGCATATGTAGCCTCCAAGTTTGCTTTGGAAGGTTTATTTGATACTTTGCGCTTAGAACTCAAAAATACGCCAATAAGCGTCAGCATTATTCAACCAGGTCCTATAGAAAGTAAATTTCGAGATAACACTAAAAATTACTTTATACAAAACATTAATATCGAAAGCAGTGCGCACCTGCAATCTTATCAAAATATGGACAAATTTTATAAAGCTAAAAGCAAACATAATGACATTTTTACACTTTCGCATAAAGCAATAACTAAAGTTGTATTAAAAATAATAAACTCCGATCGGCCACGTGCAAGATACTCAGTAACCTTCCCTACTTATTTGTTTCGAGTCTTAACTAGGGTATTACCAACAGTTCTACTAGATAAAATTCTTTTTAAAGTGACATCAACTGAAACCAATGACTAATAGAGATATATACCCAGATTGTGAACTGGCCAGGTATACCTTGATAAACCATGAAGATCAATATCTCATACCAGTGTTTTGTTTTAAAAGTACCAACAAGTTTTCATCTCAACTACCCGCTATTCAAATAATTCATGGAATGTGTGAACATCATGAATATTACACAGAATTTGCAAGCTATTTTAATAAACTTGGCTACGATGTCTACATTCACGACCAAAGAGGTCATGGTCAAGCTGTAACAGACCTAAAAGATTTAGGTTTTGTAGCCGAAAATAATGGTCATCAGAAATTAATTTCTGATACTTTAGTTGTTACTAATGATATCTATAGAAAAACTAATTCACCTATAATTGTTCTAGGCCACAGCATGGGAGCATTAGTTGCCTTAGCAGCAACTTGTAGTACTAAACATCCCCAATACATCAGACAGTTAGTCTTAATAGGCAGCCCAGGAATAGCACCAACATGGCAAATAATAGCAGGCTCATTATTAATTAATTTTGAAATTTGGCGTAAAAGCAAGCATTATAATACACCTATTGGCAAAACTTTTTTACAACTATTTTGTAACTTAGGTTTTCGTAAAGAAAAAAACAAATTTTCTTGGGTAACTAGAGATTTACAATGGAGAAAAAAAATAGAGTTAGATCCCAAAGCTGGCTTTATTCCGCAAAGCCAATTCTGGGTTGATCTCTTAGATTTACTTAAATATACAAGAAACATTAATAACTTAAATACACTCAATAAAAACTTATCTATTTACTTTTATGATGGCGCTGATGATGTAATTAATAATTATACTAAACAAACTAAAAAATTGATTATTAAATTAAAAACTCTTGGCTTTAGTAATATTCATCATATTATATACCCGCAAGCAAGACATAATTTATTTATAGATACCAATCGGGAAGAATTTTTTGCGGATTTGGCTCGGATATAATTAAAGGCAATTGTTCACGGGGTACGTCATCCTAAGAAAAAGTCGTCCGAGAACTTGAAAAAAATACATTAACGTCACGACTTTTTTGAAAGGATCCAGTGCAGATTTCTCTTAATGGTATCAATAATTCAAGCTCGTACATATGATTGCATTTTTTCTCTTATAAATCAAAATCTCAACTGGATCCTGACGCTTTTGTCGTGTGGTTAAAATGCACTTAACCATAAATGTGGACGACAAAAGCTCAGGATGACGGACCTCTGCCCCTGCGTGAACATTTACATTATAAGTGCATTACAAAATCTCAAAACCCTTATAACTCTGATCATAATTAATCTTACATATATCAATTGCACTCACCTCTGCCTTTTCTGGCCCCTGTTTTATCCATGAAGAGAATTTTTTAATATTCTCTAAATCACCAAAAGCCATAACCTCAACCGAACCATCGGCTAAGTTTCTTACCCAGCCATTAATACCGAAGGAATCGGCAATTTTTTTTGTGCTTGCTCTAAAATAAACACCCTGTACGCGACCTTGAATGATCGCGTAAATCCCAGAGTTATGTGTAAGAATCTGAATCATATAGACATCGAGTCCGAATTAGCTTGTACGTCTATATAGTTGTAAATTCAAAGGATAATCTTTTGACATCACATGGATATTGCCTGATAAAGATACAGTTTTACCATCATCTGACCCTGTTCCAGTTGCATTAATTTTGTCTGATTTTATCTCAACAGAGTTACCTTTGCATGATATGACAACATTTTCTGAAGCATTTTTAGTGCATAAAAAACTACCGCTTTTTTTTGAAACCGTAACTGTAGCATTCGCTGGATTACCATTTTGTACTGTAGCCAGGACATTATATTCACAGGTGAAAAATAAGACTTTTACTTTACCACTACCATCCCATGTACCAGCCATATTTAGACATTTTTCATCATCTGCGTAGCCCAGGTTCGCACAAGACAATAATGACATCACTATCAAAGAAAAAAGTGGTTTCTGGATAATTTTTTTCATTTTACTTCCCTATAAATATTTAATTAATCTTGAATACTCAACATTGACACAATGCAATATTAAGCACAATTGCCCATTATAATTTCTTACAATCATAGATAGCAAGTAATTCTTTAACTAAATTTCTTTGCTTGGCTTTACAACTTATAGCTCGCTTAACCTCAAAGGAAATAATCCGTGTGGCTTGATCATATAACTTCCTCGTGATAGCAATATCATGATTAGAAATAATACAATCTATCCTGTTTTTATTAGCCTCAGTGACTAACGCCACCAATTTTTTTTGTTCAGACATGCCAAAATCATTTTTAGCATATTTAGTAAATGATGCCGAAGCAGAAAGTGGTACGTAAGGTGGATCACAGTAAATTAAAGATCTTGGTTCAATTTGCTTAAAGCATTCTGTAAAATCTTGACAAACTATAGTTAAATTAACTTCTTTGGATTTTTTATTGAAAGCTATCATATTTTCTAGCGGCAAATTTATCTTAGTATATCTGCCAAACGGAACATTATACTCTCCTTTAGAATTGTATCGACAAAGCCCATTGTAACCATGTCTATTCAGATACAGAAAGATCGCCGCCTTGCTAAGCGAAGCCGATGAATTATTAAATCGTTCTCTCAACTCATAATATTTGTTTTCACAATTATTTCCGTCAACAAAAAATTTTAAACAATTCTTTATAAATTTATCACCGTCTTTTGTAAGGTATAAATACAAGTTTATGAGGTCTTCATTGCAATCAGCAAGATAATAATTCTTATAATTAGTATTTAAAAATACCGCGCCAGAGCCTATAAATGGCTCAACCAGGGTATGGCATTTTTTTTCGTAAAGTGAAATATATTGTTGCAAAATAGCCAAAATATTATACTTTCGGCCTGGCCATTTCAAAAAAGGCCTTATAAAAACATCTTTCATACAGATTTATGGTGTATACTTTATATAAACTCTATGGTATATAATACAGCATTATAATGTATTATTAAATTTATATATAGTCTTAATAAAATAATTTTATATCATGAAAGATAATATTAATTTAAAAATTGATGGTTCCATTCCCGGAACCCCTACTCAAGACTCTACGTCAAGCCTATTATCGCCAAATAATAACCAAGAGTTATTAAAAAATATCCATGAAAAATACCAGATAGAATTAGAAGAATTAAAAAAAATTGGAGATTTATCTGAACAAAGTAATAAGTCCGTTATAAGCTTATTACTAGAAACCTCTTTACTTTCACAGGAAAAGTTAAACCAAATAACAAATGAACAGTTTGGCTTAAGCACTATAAGTTTCGAGGATATCAACCCTAATGAAGTCCCATATAAATATGCTAATGCTGAGTTACTTGATAAATATGAAGCCGCGCCAGTCTATGAAAAAAAGGGCAATCTATATATAGCCATTAACGACCCTCATAACTTTACTGCGTTAAGCGCTTATCAGTTCCAAAGTGGTATAAATACTCAAGCTATCTTAATGAATAATTCTGATATCAAGAAATTGAAAGAATTCATTAAAAGTCAGATAGTAACTAAGGATCTTAATACATTGAATTTATCAAACATTGATACGACCACAATGTCTGATGATCCTCAATCTAGCCCATTAGTAAAATATATCAATAAGATTATTGCAGAAGCAATAAAGCATAAAGCATCAGATATTCATATAGAGCCCTACAAAGACAAATTACGAATTAGATTTAGAAATGATGGTTTATTATCAGAAATCGCTGGCTTGCCCATAGAAAGCGCTAACCAAATTAACTCACGTCTCAAAGTTATGGCGAATCTTGATATCTCAGAAAAACGTATTCCACAAGATGGTAGATTCAATTTTTCAATCAATGATAAAACATATGATTTTCGTATGAGCACCTGTCCTACATTATTCGGTGAAAAAATTGTAATACGTATATTAGATCCATCTAAAGCTCAAATCGGTATCGATGAGCTCGGTTATGAAGAGGACCAAAAAGAACTATTTATTAAATGCTTAAATAAATCTCAAGGTATTATCTTAGTTACCGGTCCTACAGGTAGCGGTAAAACTATAAGTCTTTATACGGCTTTAAATATACTTAATACTAGTAGCAGAAATATTTCTACAGCTGAAGATCCTATTGAAATTTATCTTCCAGGGATAAATCAAGTCCAAGTTAATCAGAAAATTGGACTTACTTTCGCTTCAGCTTTACGTTGTTTTTTACGACAAGATCCTGACGTAATGATGGTCGGAGAAATAAGAGATCTCGAGACAGCAGAAATTGCAATTAAAGCAGCACAAACTGGTCACTTAGTGTTAGCCACTCTGCACACCAATAGTGCTACTGAGAGTATTAATCGTCTTATTAATATGGGAATACCCGCATATAATATGGCCACTGCCATAAACCTAATAGTAGCCCAACGATTAATTAGACGTTTATGTAATGTTTGTAAATTAAAAGAAGAATTACCTGAAGATCTTCTGAGCAAAGAAAACTTCCCTGCTGAATTGATACAGAACAATACTATTTATAAAGCAAACCCTGATAACTGTGAAAATTGCCACAATGGCTATAGTGGTCGCGTTGGTATCTATGAGACGATGCCTATTTCAAAAAGCATGCAAGAAGTAATTTTAAGAAACGGCAACGCTTTGGATATCAAGAAACAAGCTATCGAAGAAAAAATATTATCATTACGTCAAGCTGGCTTAAGAAAAGTTGTTAAAGGCATAACCTCTTTATCAGAGGTTAATCGTGTAACCAAAAATGCTTAATTAAAAACCATGACTACAGATATAAAAACAATTTTCAAGTCTAGATCTAAGAATTCTTCACAAGTATCTAGCTACTATTATAAAGGCGTTGATAATTTAGGTAAAACAGTAAAAGGTGAAACTCGCGGTAAAACCCTAAGTGCTGTTAAAGCACAATTAAAGTCTGAAGGAATTAAAGTATATAAAATACATAAAAAAAGAAATTTATCTCTGAGTAAAAAAACTATCAAACCGGTAGATATAACTATTTTTACAAGGCAATTAGCCACTATGATAGCTTCAGGGGTGCCCCTTATTCAAAGCTTAGAAGTTACGATTAAAGCATCTGACAACCAATCCATTTCCACAATGTTGACTCAAATTAAAGCCTCTGTTGAAAATGGTCATAGTTTTTCTGAATCACTAGCTTTATATCCGCAATATTTTAATAGCTTGTTTCGCAATTTATTAGCTGTAGGTGAAAGCACCGGTACATTAGATGTTATGTTGATGCGTATCGCTGATCACCAAGAAAAACTTGAAAAATTAAAATCAAAATTTAAAAAAGCATTATTTTACCCCGCTGCTGTGTTAATAGTCTCTTTTGTTGTAACCATTATTCTTTTAGTTTATGTAGTACCACAGTTTGAAAGCATGTTTACCAATTTTAATGCACAATTACCTTGGTTTACACGACAGGTCTTAAATATTTCCCGTTGGCTACAAGCCTACTGGTATTACTTGATTGCTTTTTTTGGAGTTACTGGAATTATTCTAGCAAGATACACAAGAAAATCCTCAAAAGCCAAGGTTTTAATTGATACTATGTTGTTAAAACTACCTATCGTTGGCAATATAGTGAATAAAATATGCTTAGCCAGATTTGCTAGAACTCTAAACACTATGTTAAAATCTGGCATACCATTAATCAATTGCTTGCCTTCCACAGGTGTTGTAATTGATAATGCTGTATTCAAAGAAGCTATTAATAATATTAAAGAAGAAGTTGAAAGCGGCCATTCTTTCAGCCGAGCCATGAGTGACAGCCATGTTTTCAATCATATGGTAGTACAAATGGTCTCTATAGGCGAAAGCTCGGGTACCTTGGATAATATGTTATTGAAACTAGCCGAACTCTATGAAGAGGATGTAAACAATACTGTAGATAATCTAAGTAGTATCATTGAACCTATCATCATTGTTATACTAAGTGTAATCGTCGGCGGTTTAATTATTGCTATGTATTTACCAATATTTACTTTAGGATCCATCGTATAATGATCATCGATAATACAATTTTTTATTTTATAATTAGCATTATATTTTGTCTTTTAATAGGAAGTTTTTTGAATATGTTAATTTATCGGCTGCCACTGATCATTTTCAGAGAATGGCGCCAAGAATGCGATAACTATTTAGACGAAATAAAAAAAACAAAGAAAAAACAACCTGCCAAAGATATAAGTCTATTAAAACCAGCTCGGTCTTTTTGCCCGAAGTGTAATCATAAAATAGCTAAAAAAGATAATATCCCTCTACTGAGTTTTGTCTTACTTAAAGGTAAATGCCGGCATTGCAAAAAGAAAATTTCTTTGCGTTACCCAGCCGTAGAATTATTGACATTAATCATGGGCTTAGCTGTTTTTATCAGATTTGATTTTAACCCCTTAGGAGTAGCAGTTCTCTTTTTGAGCTTTATTCTCATTTTAATAGCATTTATTGATTATGAACATATGATTATTCCTGATTATTTAACTTATATAGGTCTATGGTTAGGGTTATTAATAAACTCATCAAGTTATCAAATTACTTATATTCAATTAGCAATTTATGGAGCTATTGGTGGCTATTTACTTTTATGGGCTATATATTGGCTTTTCAAATTAACCAGCGGTAAAGAGGGTTTTGGCTATGGTGATTTCAAATTAAGTGCTCTATTTGGTGCTTGGCTTGGCATATTCAATATATTCCCAGTATTAATCATTGCTTCTATCACTGGTACCCTTGTATTCGTCGTCTCTTATTTCTTAAGCACTAAAGCCAATTTAAATAAACCCTTTGCTTTTGGTCCATATTTAGTATTTGGCGGCTGGGCAGTATTAATGCTTCCTGAATATTTAGATATAAATAATTTCTTTTTGTTGAATGCCTTTACATAATATGAAAAAAATTGCACTTACTGGTGGTATCGCCAGCGGTAAAAATACAGTAGCAGATATTTTTAAGAAAAAATATAATATTCCTGTTATAGATACTGATGAGATAGCTAAAGATATCGTGCGCGATGGTTCAGTTTTGCTAGGCAAAATTGTCGAAAAATTTGGCCCGGAAATACTTAATCCTAATAAATCCCTCAATCGAAAAAAATTGCGCGACGTAATTTTTCATAATACAGAACATAAAGCTTGGCTAGAAAAATTATTACATCCTGTTATTAATCTAGAAATGCAAAATCAAATCAAATTACATGAACATAAAAATATAATTAGTAATACGGGCGTTAATTATTGTTTATTAGTAATACCTTTGGTTACTAAAGATTATCTAAAAAGAAATCCCTTTATTGACCGAGTATTAGTAGTTGATTCTGACATCGAAGATCAAGTGGCTCGAGGTCAGACACGCGATGAACAAAGCAAAGAGCAAATACGAAACATTATTAAACAGCAGATTAGTCGTGAAGAAAGATTAGCACTGGCTAATGAGATTATTGTTAATAATGGTAATTTAGACAAACTAGAAAAAGAAGTTGATGGAATTAATGAGATTTATAAAAAAATATAAAACAAATCACCAACAAACAGCTAATCTAAAATCAATCTGACTAGTATATTGCACGGCTTTATTGATTAAATCACTCTGCAGGAATCTTGCAGCAATTCGATAACGATTCCCACTAATTTCTGGGTAAACATTGTATCTTCGAGGCAATTCTATTACTAATAATTGTGGCTCAAATTGGTTATCAATCATCCGTTGGTAAACACCATTCTCTACCCTAACTTCAGTCACCACTGAAGTCTTACGGATATAAAATAATATTTTATTAATTGCATCAACAAGAATAGCGAACTCTTTTTGCCAGAGTCGTAGTTGATTGATTTTTTGATTGATACTAAATTGTTGCCAATGCTTTAAAAATGGTGAATCAGAACCAGATAAACCACCCGGAAGTAACATTTTTTGCCGAATTGTACTCAACCATTCATTAGATGATAAGCCAGATGCTGTTTTACCAATACTAGTTTTCAACGTCCTTGAAGTAATGGCCAAATCCTGGATTATTTCATCTATTTTATCTCTATCAATATCTTCAGCTGGTTGGATACGAATCTTTTGAAACTTTTCAACCAGTTTATCTAAATATTTACTCGCTTCTGAGCGCAAATCAAAACGCTCAACTATATCTAGTAAACTAAGTATATTTTGTAAACAAATTAAACATGTTGCGTCATTTTCTTGTTTGATGAAGTATTCTATTTCATCCCACAAATGTTCTATGCGTAAGAATACACGTATCTTCTCGTTCAGCGGATGATTGTAAGAAATATAATTTTTATTAGCAGCATCAAAGTTATCTAACATGCATTGAAAAATGGAATCAAACTAAATTAACACACAATAATATCTTTTAAGTATACATCATGTTTCTCAGTTTACAAAGAGAGAATGTCTTTGGTGGTTGTTCAATTTCTAGAGAATAGAGCCGTGCGCTGAGTTAAACCGCAAAAATATTACAGTAATTCCAAAATCTCATTACTTGCCGGCAATAATGGGGTTATAGCTGAAGGATTATTAGGATCAAGCCAGGCTATCTTTTGCCCTTCTTTTGCATAAATAGTACCGCTAAATTTAAGTACCTTAAAAACTTCTAATATTACTAAAAACTCCGGATATTGATGCTCTATAGTTTTTAAAAACTCTAACTCTATACTCTCAATACCTAGTTCTTCAAAAAACTCCCGCTTTAATGCTTGGTCAGGTGTTTCACCCTGTTCGATTTTGCCACCGGGTAACTCCCAGTATCCGGCGTATACCTTACCCTTGAGGCGCTCTGCGATTAGAATTTGCTTATTTTTATTAAATATAACTCCAATCGCTGCATGTACTTTTTTCATTTTAAGCAGAAGTCACTAAACCATGGCAATTTTTATATTTATTACCTGAACCACAGTAACATTTCTCATTACGACCTATTTTAGGTGTATCACGGATGAATTGATCTTGACGTCGAGGACCATCTTCATCAAGCTCACCTTCTTCATGACCTTGTGCGCCAGCAAAAGCCGATTGTGGAGAATTATGCTGCAACTGCATTTGCTCTTGCTCACGCTGTGACTTGGCTTTTTTTTGCTCTTCTAGTTGCGAAAGCTGATCATTAGAGAACATATTGTAGTGTAATAAAATACTACAAACTTCTTGCCTATAATTTTCTAATAAAGACTCAAATAAGTAAAAAGCTTCACGTTTGTATTCTTGTTTTGGATCTTTTTGAGCATACCCACGTAGACCAACAGATTGTCTTAGATGATCCATGGCAACTAAATGGTCTTTCCATTGATTATCTAATACTTGCAATAATACACTTTTTTCAATTTGATAAATAATTGAAGACTCAAAACTTGCTTGTTTCTGTTGATAAAGTTCTAATGCCCTTTTTGTGACTTTTTCTACTATTTCTTCAACACCAACATGCTGATCAGAATCTAGGATTTTCGATAAATCTAAGTCTAGGTGATAAACAGTTATCAATTCATTTTGTAAACCCGTTATATCCCATTGTTCTTCTAGGCTATTAGGCGGCATGTATTTATGCACAACTGAGACCATCACTGACTCCATAAGACCTAGTACAGTCTCATGCACGTCATTGGCTGTCATTAAATAATCCCTTTGATCATAAATAATTTTACGCTGCTCATTAGCTATATCATCGTACTCTAATAATTGCTTTCTAATTTCAAAGTGCAAGCCCTCAACTCTATGCTGCGCGCCTTTAATTGATCGAGTGATCATCTTGCTTTCTATAGCATTACCAGCCATACCTAAACTTGCCATCATATTTTTCATTCTATCAGAAGCAAAAATACGCATTAAGTTATCATCCATCGATAAATAAAATCTGGTCTCACCAGAATCCCCTTGACGACCTGAACGACCGAGCAACTGATTATCAATACGTCGTGATTCATGGCGCTCAGAACCTAACACATAAAGTCCACCAGCTTTTAAAACAAGATCATGGCGCCTCTGCCAATCAGCTTTTAATTGGTTAATCTCTTCTTCACTTACATTATCATGCGCTGTTAATTTAGCCATTTCAGCGCTAAGATTACCACCCAGTACAATATCCGTTCCGCGGCCTGCCATGTTAGTAGCGATAGTAACTACCCCAGGACGACCCGCCTCAACAATAATCTCTGCTTCTTTTTTATGAAATTTAGCATTCAGTACTTGATGAGGTATTTTATTTTTATCTAATAATTTTGATAAATATTCAGAAGTCTCAATTGAGGCTGTACCCAATAATACTGGCTGTTGTTTCTCGCGTCTTGCTTTGATATCGGCAACAATTGCATTAAACTTCTCTTCGCTAGTCAGATAGATTTGATCAGGTTGATCTATCCTGACTACTGGTTTATTAGTTGGGATAACCACGACCTCTAAACCATAAATTTGTTGGAACTCGAATGCCTCAGTATCAGCCGTTCCAGTCATGCCTGATAGCTTGTTATAAAGTCTAAAGTAATTTTGAAAAGTAATTGAAGCTAAGGTTTGATTTTCTTGCTTTATCGCTACTTTTTCTTTAGCTTCAATCGCCTGATGCAAACCATCAGACCATCGACGACCCGGCATCGTTCTGCCGGTGTGCTCGTCGACAATAATAATTTCATCATTAGCAACGATATAATCTACATCCACGTGAAATAAATTATGAGCTCTTAATGCAGCGTTTAAATGATGCATTATAGATATATTATTCGGACTATATAGACTATCAGCTGAATCAATAATCTTGTGTTCAACTAATAATTTTTCAATATAATCGTGGCCCTCTTCAGTCAGCTGAACTTGCTTATGCTTTTCATCAACTGAGAAATGCCCAGGTCCATTTTCTTCTAATTGTCTAGTTAATAGTGGCACAACCAAGTTTAATTTTGTGTACAAATCAGAGCTATTTTCAGCTGGACCAGAAATAATTAATGGCGTTCTAGCTTCATCAATCAAAATAGAATCAACTTCGTCAATAATGGCAAAATTACGATCTTTTTGTACCCTTTCTTGGACAGAATAAGCCATATTGTCACGTAGGTAGTCAAAACCATACTCATTGTTAGTACCATAAACAATATCAGCACTATAATTTTCTCTTTTATCCTGTGTCGTCATATTAGGTATAACTATACCTACACGCATACCCAATATTTCATATATAGGACGCATCCAGTTGGCATCACGCTGAGCTAAATAATCATTGACGGTTACGATGTGCACAGATTTGCCACTCAAAGCATTTAAATAAGCAGGCAATGTGGCCATAAGTGTTTTACCTTCACCGGTATGCATTTCTGCAATTTTACCTGAATGTAATGCAATACCACCTATAAGCTGAACATCGAAGTGTCGCATGCCAAGCGTACGTTTAGCCGCCTCTCTAACTACAGCAAAAGCTTCGGGTAAGATTGAATCGAGCGATTCACCCTTGTTCACTCTGTTTTTAAATTCATTGGTCTTGCACAACAGGCCATCATTGCTAAGCTGTCCTAGATCTTGTTCTAAGGCATTAATTTCTTTTACCAGTTTAGTGTATTTTTTTATTGTTCTTTGGTTTTTGCTGCCAAATATTTTTTTCAATAGAGATCTAACAAGCATAATTCGACCTAAAAATGATTTTAAAAAATTATTTCAAATTGTATCATACAAATTTAATTATATAGGTTACTTTTTTGTAAGATATGTTATTGGATTTTCGGCTTTGCCATTACGCCAAACCTCAAAATGAACATGTGTTCCTGTAGACATGCCTGTATTACCCATTCGAGCTATAACGTCCCCTTTGTTCACTAAATCCCCCACATTCACTAACAGTTTATCATTATGAGCATATCTGGTTGAGTAGCCATCACCGTGATTGATTTCAATCAAGCGTCCATATCCGCCCTTATCAGCAGCCCAAGATACAACACCGCTCGCAACCGCTAAAATAGAGGTTCCAGGCTTGCTGACAAAGTCTATACCTTTATGCAAAATTTTTGTTTTCTTGATCGGATGATTGCGTACTCCAAAATAAGATGAAATATAACCATTAGCAATTGGTTTACCACGAACCATGGTTTGACTATCAAGTTTTTGATGTTTTAAAATAGCTTGTAACGAATTAAGTTGGTTATCTAGTCTTGTAATATTACTACTTAAATCATCAAATGATCTAAAAAAATCAATAGACTCGTTGCTAGGCGCTGAGGTAAAATCACCCTCCGTGTCAGCATGCAGATCTTGCTCTGATAGATTCGCGGAAAAATTAAATAGATCATCATCTATTTTAGCTAATCTGCTTAAATGAATACCTAAAGCATCTAACCTAGCGACATGTGCTTGCAATTTGGCAACCTGATCAGTAAAAGCATCAAGATGGATTTGCGTTTCTGTCTTTGCTGTATCAATCTTACCTTTTTGTTTAGATAACTCGGTTCGCCAACTTTTTACCCATAATTTTTGGGTCTGATGTTCTGGATTTTTATGTTGACCTAAAAAATAACCTGAAAAGAACGTTATAATAAAAACAGCAAGCAGTAAAAATATTAAAAAATACTTTAGTATTTTTGATATTTTTATTGTATACCTACGATCATAACGATCGAAATAAATAACATGCATTGTAGCTTATGAATTTAACCGATGATTTAATAATTAATAATATATTATTTAACAAATATAATACACTAAGTAAACTTTGTAATCATGCTCAAAAGTTAATGTTATTAGATAAAGTGCTAAAATCACACCTAAGTGACGATATCGCCGCACATTGTCGAATCGGAAATATTAAAGATAACTTTATTGTTATTGAAACTGATCGTAGTGAATACTTGACGCAGTTGAAATTTAACTCCTTAGAATTATTAAGCTCACTACGTAAACACCCATCGTTCATGCACATCGCTAGCCTTAAATTTAAAGTAAGTCCTGAATTTAATACAAACTCTATAAACTATAGGGCAAACAAAACAGAATCTAATACTATAAACATAGAGCTAAGCCAGGATGTTATCGATACTTTTAGCAATGCTATAAAAGACATTAAAGATAAACAACTCAAAGAAGCTCTCATGCGAATAATTAATAATGATAATGCAAAGTAACTGCATCTTCTGGAATTAGTAAATACAACCTATCTAAAAGCCTTTGCGTTAAAGTAACACGCCACTTATTATTATCTGGAACCACCACGCCTCTACCTTGACTCGTTGAGTATTCTAGTAGAATATTGCAATTACCTGGTGTAAATTCTGATAAAACCTCTGCAATATTCTCAATAACATTAGCTTTTTGTAATAAATCATCTGACAAGGTAATTCTGATCGTATTAGTCTTTGCTATTTTAGCCTCTAACATGTCCATTATATGACTCGCCTGCATGCGCAAACCGCCGGTAAAACGATCTTCAGAAACTTTACCTACTACAACAATCACTTTATCTTTAGCTAGTAAATCCTGATAACGTTCAGCTTCATTAGAATATAAAACAATATCAAGACGAGAAGACTTATCATCTAATGTCAATATAATCAACTTATCGCCACTCTTGGTTTTTATTCGACGTATACTAACCACAACCCCAGCTAAGACTACATTATTACCTAACTTAAGGCTTCTAATCTTAGTAATATTTAATTCTTTTATTTCTTTTTTATAGTCATCAAGCGGATGACCACCCATAAAGATACCTAAAGTGTCTCTCTCGCCTTGCAACAGCTCACTATTTGACCATGGCCGACCAGGTATTAAACTAGGCATTGAATCATCAGAGAATCCAAAGCCAAACAAATCTACTTGACCTGATGATTGGTTTTTAATAGATTGTTCTGCATTCTTAACAGCATTATCAATATTGTTAAACAAATCCGCACGAAATTGCCCAGGTTTAAGCAAGTCATCCGCAGCACCGCTTTTAATTAGCGCCTCAAGTGCACGTTTATTAACTTTACGTAAATCAACACGTTTACAGAAATCAAATAAATCAATAAATTTCCCATTTGCATTTCTTTCAGAAATAATATTATCTATAGCTGAAAACCCCACACCCTTTATAGCCCCAAGTCCATAAATAATTTGTTTTTTATCATCACAAATGAACTTATAAAAACCTTCGTTAATATTCGGTTTCAATACATTAATATTAAGACTTAAGGCTTCTTCGTAAAAAAATACAACCTTATCGGTGTTATCCATATCAGAAGACAATACGGCTGCCATAAATGCTTCTTTGAAGTGTGTTTTCAGCCAAGCAGTTTGATAAGATATCAAAGCATAAGCTGCTGAGTGGGATTTGTTAAATCCATAACCAGCAAACTTTTCCATGAGATCGAAAATATAAGTTGCTGTTTTTTCTTCTATATTGTTTTTTAACGCACCTTGCGTAAAGAAATCCCTTTGTTTAGCCATCTCTTCGGGCTTTTTCTTACCCATAGCACGACGTAGTAAGTCAGCCTCACCGAGCGTATAACCAGCCAAAACTTGGGCAATTTGCATTACCTGTTCTTGATATAAAATAACGCCATAAGTGTGTTTCAAAATAGGCTCTAAGCTAGGGTGAGCATATTCAACTACAGCACGACCGTGTTTACGATCGATAAAATCATCAACCATTCCTGATTGTAACGGTCCTGGGCGAAATAAAGCTACAAGTGCTATGATGTCTTCAAAGCAATCTGGCTGCAGTCTTTTTATTAAGTCCTTCATACCGCTTGATTCTAACTGGAACACAGCGGTAGTTTTGCAGGCTTTTAATAGATTGAACGTCTGAATATCATCAAGACTAATTAAATCAATATTAATATGTGGCTTATTAACACGAGTCAGCTGGGCATTGACTGCTTCAACCGCCCAATTAATAATTGTTAGTGTTCTTAGACCTAAAAAGTCAAATTTGACTAATCCTATAGCTTCTACGTCGTCTTTATCAAACTGGGATACTAAAGATCCACCATTTTCTTCACAATAAATAGCAGTAAAATTAGTTAAATCACCTGGTGATATAACAACGCCACCAGCGTGTTTACCAACATTTCTTACTACTCCTTCTAATTTTAAGGCAAGATCAATTAGTTCTTTAACGGTATTATCTTGGTTGTAATAATTGCTAAAATTTTGTTCTTGCTCCAGAGCCTTATCTAGAGTCATGCCTAATTCGAAGGGAATCAACTTGGCAATACGGTCAACAAACCCATATGGATGACCTAATACACGCCCGACATCGCGCACCACCGCTTTTGCTGCCATAGTACCGAATGTTATAATTTGCGAAACAGCATTACGACCATATTTATTAGCAACATATTCTATAACCCGATCCCGACCTTCCATACAAAAGTCAATATCAAAGTCTGGCATTGAAACCCGTTCTGGATTTAAAAATCTTTCGAATAGTAGATCATATTCTAATGGATTTAGATCGGTTATGCCTAAAGCATAGGCAACTAGAGACCCAGCACCTGATCCACGACCTGGCCCAACAGGCACACCATTATTTTTAGCCCATGAAATAAAGTCTGCAACAATCAAAAAATAACCTGGGAATCCCATATTATTAATGACATTAAGCTCTAAATCTAAACGATCAGCTAAAATATTTCGATAGCTTTGTTCTTCTTCCAGACTTTTAAATTTTTTAGTAGCAAAAATTACTTTTTTTCTATTCTCCAATCCTACGATGGATTCACTTCTTAAATAATCACCGATAGATATATTATCTGGCGTTGGGAAGTCTGGTAAAAAATGCTTATTTAAAGTCAATTCTACATTACAACGTTTTGCAATCTCTAGAGTATTTTCTAGCACACCAGGCAAGTCTGCAAATAAATGATGCATTTCTTGCGAGGTTTTGAAATACTGCTCTTCTGTGTATTCTTTAGGTCTGTTAGGATCAGCTAAAATATGACCACTACCTATGCAAACACGAGCTTCATGCGCTTCAAAATCTTGTTTTTCAGCAAACATGACGTTATTAGTAGCAACCACTGGTAAATCGTATTGCTCAGCCAATTTCAAAACGAGATTAATATATTTTTCTTCGCCATTTTTGCCTATGCGATTAACTTCTATATAAAACCGATTAGCGAAAATTGTGCTTAATTCTTTAAGTAATAACTCAGCCTGCTGAGGGTTGTTGGCGACTAAACTCTGGCCAATAATGCCGTCAATACCTGCTGATAATGCTATGATGCCTTGTGAGGCTAAACAATTACTTTCAGTTAACCACGATAACTTGATGACGGGGCCAAGAATATTATCCTGTTCAAGATATGCTTTACTGATTAGCTTGGTTAAATTAAGATAGCCCGTATAATTTTGCGCTAACAACACTAGTTTATGCAACTCTGTGTTATTTTGGGTTTCACCTGAGTCATTATTTGCCGCATACGATACTTCTAAGATTATCTCGGCACCTATAATAGGCTTGATGCGTTTAGCTAGACATGCTTTATAGAATTTGACGGTGGCAAATAGATTACTGCAATCTGTCAGGGCCAAAGCAGGCATCTTGTTGTCAGCTGCCTGCTTTACCATGCTGTCTATCCCCTGAATACCCTCTTTTATTGAGTATTCAGAGTGTGTTCTTAAATGGACAAATTGTTGCATTAATTTTTCTGATTGCAATAGCTATCTTCTACTTTATACCAAGTTTGTGTTCTTCCTAACCAGGATGAAACGAAATACCCTCTAACTTCTAAGCTCGTTTGAGAATCCTTAGTCCCTTTAGACTTTTTAGACTTTTTAGACTTTTTTATATTCCCTTCAATTAGCTTTAAGCTCACATTATAAACTTTTCCTGTCTTAGGATCTAATATTTCACCATTATCCCAAGTATTATCACCTGTGCTTGCTACGTCCCACATAATCTCCATGCCTTCGATTTTTTCGTTATGCTTAGCCCCTTCACAAACTTTACAGACTTTTGTTCTTGGATTTTCTGTTGGGTCATCTAATTTTAATATCTGACGAACTGTAGCTGACAAAACCTTTACTTTTTGGCCATCTTGGTCTTTGGTTGATTCTGATATCTCAACATAACTTTTATCAACTTTAGCTACATCATCTATAGTTTTCCAACAGCCTACCGGTGAACCAGCGTAAACACTACTGATACAAATTACCGATGACAATAATATTGTGTTAATTAGCCTAGCTTTGTTATTTAGCATTAATTGCTCCTGATATCTAAAGTTTTAGAGTTTACTGGTTTTATAATTATATAAGACGTTATGATATATAATTTTTTTTAAATATAGTACAATTTTATTTATCATATCTATACAGTATTCTATACGTTAGTTCAGGAAATATTAAACACAATACTACATACTAAGGAGAGGAAGTGGGCACATTATTTTGGTTATTAATTTGGGTATTTGGTATCGGGTATTTATTATACAATAGAACGACCCTACAGCCATTCACTGCTTATGTCGGCATAGGATTAATCTTAACTACAATCATCCATCCCTTTACCCTATTAACTTTATTTTTTGCCTGGCTAGTATATTTTGCAGTATTCTTACCGCTTAATATTGCAGAAATACGGCAAAAATACATCACTAAATATTTTTTTGATATTGCTACCAAAAGCACACCTAAAATGTCTGACACCGAAAGAGTAGCTCTTGAAGCTGGGCACACTTGGTGGGAGGGCGAACTATTTCGTGGCAAACCAGATTGGGAGATGTTAATTAATTCTCCTAAGCCAATTTTAACGCAAGAAGAACAAGCTTTCTTAGATGGACCTGTAGAAGAAGTTTGTTCAATGGTTAATGATTGGGACGTAACTCACAAACATGTAGATCTGCCAACCAATGTTTGGGATTATATTAAAGAAAAAGGATTTTTAGGTATTATTATCCCAAAAAAATTTGGTGGTCTTGAGTTTTCTGCAGTAGCTCATTCAACTATTGTTACTAAGCTTGCTGGTACAAGCGTTACTCTTTGTACTAGTGTAGCTGTACCAAACTCACTAGGACCTGCTGAACTATTGCTCCATTATGGTACTGATGAGCAAAAGAACTATTACTTACCTAGATTAGCTAAAGGTTTAGAAATTCCATGTTTTGCACTAACCGGCCCTGAGGCTGGCTCTGATGCGACTAGTATACCGGACACCGGTGTAATCATGATGGGCGAGTACAACGGCAAAACAATACTCGGGATCAATTTGAATTTTAATAAACGTTATATTACCCTTGCTCCGATTGCTACTATCGTAGGTCTTGCTTTTCGATTGTATGATCCTGATAATCTCTTAAATGAAAATACTCCTGATCTTGGTATAACATGTGCTTTAATCCCAAGAAATACACCTGGTATGATTATTGGCGATCGTCATTTCCCATTAAATACTGCCTTTCACAATGGTCCTATTGTAGGAAAAAATGTCTTTATACCTCTGGATTTTATCATAGGTGGTATAGAAATGGCCGGGCATGGCTGGCGAATGCTAATGGAATGCTTATCAGTTGGTAGAGCTATCTCTCTTCCATCTACATCTTCTGGTGGCATGAATGGTGCAGTATTATTAACAGGCGCTTATTCAAGAATTAGACGACAATTTAATACTCCACTGTGTGGCTTCGAAGGCATTCAAGCACCTTTAGCGCGCATGACTGGCTTTAATTATATTTCCAATGCTGCACGTCTTGAAACTGCTGCAGCTATAGATAGCGGCATAAGACCATCAGTGGTTTCAGGTATTGTAAAACTACATGTTACCGAGTTTGGCAGACAAGTAGCCATGGACTGTACAGATATATTAGGCGGCAAAAGCATTTGTTTAGGGCCAAATAACTTTGCAGGTCGTGGTTACCAAGCATCACCGATAGCAATCACTGTTGAAGGTGCCAATATTATGACTAGAAACCTGATGGTATTCGGTCAAGGTGCTATCAGATGTCATCCATATGCACTTGATGAAATGCATGCCATACAGAATAATGACATGGAACATTTCGACAATTTATTGTACAGACATGCTGGCTATACCTTAAGTAACACTGTTCGTTCTTTATGGCTGAGCTTAACTTTTGGTAAGTTTAGTCATTCTCCAAAGAATGATGCAACTAAAATATATTATCAATGGCTAAATAAATTTAGCGCTAACTTAGCTTTTACTGCAGATATCCTAATGATTATTTTAGGGGGTAAATTAAAACGCAAAGAAGGAATTTCAGCACGACTCGGTGATGTTTTGAGTTACACTTATTTGATGAGTACAACGTTGAAATATTATCATGATGAAGGATCCTTACCTGAAGACTTGATCGTAGTTGATTGGTCGTGCAGATACTTAGCTTATAAATCACAAGAAGCTTTAAAAGAAATCTGTAACAATCTGCCTAATCAATTTTTAGGAAAGTTTATAAAACTATTAGTATTACCGCTAGGCAGTTGGCATAAGTACCCTTCAGACAGATTGAACAAAGAACTAACAAAATTGGTATCACAGCCTAGTAGTTTTAGAAGTTCTATTAAACGTTATGTTTCAAGTAAAGCATCAGATAATAATTTTGTGCCTAAATATGAAGATATCTTAGCTAAGACTTTAATTGCTGAACCCATCATTAAACGTCTAAATAAAGCTATCAAAGATAAAAAATTATCTGCAATAGTTTACGATGAACAAGTCAAAGAAGCAGTCGATAAAAATATTATTACTGATTCAGAAGGACAAATTTTAATAACACACAGAAAAGATGTATTATCAATAGTTAATGTTGATCAGTTTAAACATGAAGAATTGGTATCTTTATCATCTAGTCTTGAACAAAGCAGCAATAAAACTGATGCTGCGTCTAAAAAAGTCTCTGGTATTTATAATTAATCTTCTATAACACACCCTCTTTTTAGATGAGGGTGTGGTAATTATATTTGTAATTATTTACACTCACTATAAGTGGGCATTGTTTTTTTATCAATATTTTTATCAATATTTTTATCAAAGGCTTGCCAGTCCTCAGATCGTTTGCTATTTCCTGATCTTGCACTCCATTTCGGTTCTGTTCCTGCATACACAACAAAATTACCATCATCCTGCAAAACAGCTTGATCAGCACCTGTATCTTCTGTATTAGAACTCCATTTTACTATACCATTATGAGAAATTACTAAATCTCCTTTATTTCGAAGCATCAAACGAGTATTAGGACTTTGCCCATAATCACGAATCATATTACACCATATATACCGTTCGCTATTGTTACCTTGTGCTTGTGTCACACACAAATTACCATCTTCTTGTAAAGTTAATTTAAATTGCTTATTTGAGGAACACAAAAACTTACCTCTTGTAATATAGCTATTTTTATCTAATTTATTAGAAATCAATACTGCACCAATCTCATTACCAATCTGATTAGCAATCTGATTAGCAATCTGATTAGCATATAGTTGGGTTGCAGATCCCAATATAATTAACACTAGTGTAAATTTTGATAGGCTTTGATAAATCAGCATCAACACACACTCCAATTATTATTCAATACCCTTTATTTGTACTTAGGGTAAATATAGCATGACTTATCTACTTGTGGTTTCTATATATTAATTAGCCCGATTAACATAATTTATGATTTAAATTATAGCCATAAAAAAAGCCCACACGGGCTTTAGTACAGACTTTAGGAGGTTTGGTAAAGGTTTTAAAATATATTAAAAAATAAAAGGCTGTTTAAGTTTATTATTTTTATTATTATCAAGACGATTTATTATTATTCTTCTTATCGTCTTTTGTCACAGCCCACATATTAAATATTAACTATAAACGCGATCTCGTAAACTCTTGGGTTTAAGATTCTGTGCATAATTTGTGTGAGCGATTGTACAGTTCTTCAATTTCAGGATCAGGTTTATTGTCAAGTAAACTGACAATTATAATCGTCATCAAATTCATCACAAAAGCTGGCAACATTTCATTAAGTTGCAGTATAGATGTAGTGTCTACACCAGATACACACCACAAGTGACGGGCTAACAACCAAAGTATGATGGTCAACGTCCCCATGATCATGCCACAAATAGCCCCTTGCTTCGTCATACGACGCCAGAATAGAGACATGAGTATCACCGGGCCAAATGAGGCTCCTAAACCAGCCCAAGCGTGTCCTACAAGATCTAACACGCTACTGTCTTTGTTCCATGCACACATGATAGCAAAACTTGCTACTATGAAAACTGTGCTACGACCTACCCATAATAATTTTTTATCAGTCGCATAAGGATTAATTCGAGCATGATAGATATCTTCAGCTAAAGCACTTGCCGATAAAATTAACTGCGCAGCAACAGTACTCATGATGCATGATAAAACGGCTGCAATAAACCAACCAGCTACCCATTCGTTAATATTATCTTGTACTAACTGAAAAAAAGATTGTTCAGGATCAGCAAGTGGTGCACTCAGATAAAATATTTTGGCAAGAAACCCAACAGCCATAGAGCTTAATAAAGCTAAAAACATCCAGGACATGCATATCTTTCTAGCACTATTAATAGAACTTTTTGATTCAGAGGCCATAAAACGAACCAAAATGTGAGGCTGTCCAAAGTAACCCAAACCCCATGATAAAGTCGATGCCAACACTATAAACACTGTTAGATTATCTCCTTGTGGGATCAGATTGAAATAATCTGAAGTAAATTGGCTACTATAGTGAGCCTTTAAATGGGCTATTGATAACAAATGAGGATCTGTGTAATTAAGTAAATACGATATATAAAACGCCAACACTATAAGAGCCAGTAACATTAAGCCACCCTGAAAAACATCCACCCAATTGACCGCTAAGAACCCGCCAAAAGCAGCGTAAAAAACTAACAATGTTGCGCCCAGTATTAGTGCTGAATGGTAGCTTATACCAAACGATGATGAAAATAAGATACCTGCTGAAACAAACCCGGCAGAGCTATAAAGGGTAAAAAATAAAATAACTATAAGTGAGGTTATTAGTCTTAAAGTTTTAGACTCATCTCTGAACCGATGCTCAAGATAAGAAGGTATCGTTAAAGAATTGTTAGCTTCAAAAGTAAATATTCTTAATCGGTAAGCAACCAGCTTCCAATTTAAATAAGCACCTATCAATAAGCCTATAGACATCCAAGCATGACTAAGTCCGAAAGCATAGATAGCTCCTGGCAATGCAATCATTAGCCAGCCGCTCATGTCGCTCGCCCCAACACCTAGAGCAGTAATTAACGAATTCAAGCGACGACCACCTAGAACATAGTCCTCATGACTTAAGGTTGCTCTATAAGCTCTAAAGCCAATAAAAAATATAATGCAAAAATATAAAAAGAAGGTAATGTATAAAGCCATGATATATATGTTAGTTAATTTTAATTATAAAGTGAGTATTATATTCATTTAAAGAATCTTGGCAAATGATCTCTATGAACTATCATCAAAGCATCAACTGTGCCAAAATCTTTATCGTAATTAAAACTCATGAGTTTAGTTCCGCATTTTAAGTAAAAACGTAATAATGCTGGTATCTCTATCCGACCTTGAAAAAGCTTGTCTAATAGATTATTAACATCCTTGCTAGTTTTAGTTTCCGAAATTAATTTAGATATAAACTTTTGATACTTTCTTGTCAATCGAAATGTTCTTTTTCCACGCACTAGGCCTATAATATCTTGATCTGTGTAATGAGTTTTCAAAAAACTAGCAATTATATCTAGTGCTAATTTCGGATAAGCAGAAGGAATGCTCACTTGACCAATCAAGTACTCATATTTTGTACTTTTTAGATAATTAACTAAGCATCTAACCAAAATCAAGATGACGTTGAGATCTTTTGGCGCATCATCAACTACAAATAATCGGCCAAAATCTAAAGTCTTATGGAGTATTTTATTAAATTTTTGTTTTACTTTAGCATGTTCAAGAAAATAAACACCTTGATTAGTGGGATCATCACCAAATCCAAGCCTTAAACCACCTAAAATTCTTTTAGAACTTTTATCCCATAAGAATAATTGCTGATAATTTTTATCAAACCTGTCAATATCTATTTCTTTACCGCTACCCTCACCTACAAGACGAAAATTATACTCACGCAATCTACCAATTTCGGTCAATATATTAGGGCTATGTTGCCCGTAAATCATATAGACTGCATATTCAGGTGTATCTGCTACTGCTTTAAGACTTATAATCTCGTTTTCGATAGCTTTACTATCAACATTATCAATAATTTCTTGATAATCAATTAAATGTTCATCAAAAGGCTTATCATTCAATGCTTCCGTGCATAGTCGCACAAAAGCCATTTTTTGGTCACTATCCTGATAACGATCCAAATATTGAACATCTATATTGCTATTAGTAGCAATTTTAATTGTCTTTTTCTGCTTAGCTGTGAATTCCCGTGCCAGCATTAAAGTACGTAAACGGGGATGAATATTGCCTACTATGTTAAATAACAGGCTGTTTTTACTAGAACTATAACAAGGAATAATAGGAACTTGCGTTTTTTGTGCCAAACTCAATACGCTCTTTTTCCAAGGTGGATCAGTGACACCCAAGCTTGCCCAATTCCAATGGGCAACTTCACCAGCAGGGAAGATCATTAAAGCCCCACCACCCTCTAACCAATTTTTAGCTTCTATAAGCCCCTTAACGTTCTGTTTATAGCTAGCTTTGCTTTCAAAATTATTTACAGCAATGATATTATCTTTAGCAATACTAATTAAATCGAACCAGTTATTTGCTAACATTTTGAGATCTGAGCGAACGGAAAGGATAGTACTTAACCAAACAATATTTTCAAGTAAACCTGTTGGGTGATTCGCAACAAATATACAGCCACCCGTAGATGGAATATTTAGCTCTCCTATTGATTCGACATTGATGTGCATTTGCTGAATAATAGAATCTAGATATTGCTTGAAATTAGCCTCTTCTGGCGTATTTTGATGCCAAACCTGCACTTTCTTAAAGGCTGGCAAGGCCAGTATAAGCTTTAGTAGTAATTTATATTTGAATTTAATAGAGCCAGAATTGCTAAGTTTTTTTAAGTCGACCAGAGCAGATTTTTTTATCATTAATAAGCCTAATAACTTAGCTTAATTAAGTTTAAACTGAGATTAAATATGCCTTATTATAGCAGAAATTACAATAGCATGCAGTTGAACTATATACATAGAGATTAAAATTATAATCTAAAATATATTGCTTCTCGGTTTAGAATCACTGATAATCCTGTTAATTACACTTAATTACATTTACTTAGAATATGTCTAATCCTAAACCTTTATCGCTTTTAAGTATTATATTGATTACTATTGTTTCTGTAGATAGCATCAGAAACTTGCCGGCCACAGCAATTTTTGGTAGCCAAATTTTCTTCTTTTTTATTGGCGCCTGCTTTTTATTTTTACTACCCTGCGCATTCATCTCTGCTGAGCTTTCAGCGCATGAATCACAACAAAAAAGTAATCATGGTGGTATTTATTATTGGCTTAAAGCAGCTTTTGGTGACAAAATTGCTTTTGTCGGCATCTGGTTCCAGTGGCTAGAAAATGTTATTTGGTATCCTGCAATATTGTCATTTATTGCGGGGACATTAGCCTATATTATTTCACCTAGTAATCCTGAATATTTGACCAGCAATAAAAATTATATTTTGATTGTTATCTTAGCTATTTTTTGGGCATTAACTCTTATCAACATGCGTGGCTTAAAATTAACAGCCAAAATAAGTAATTTGTGTACCATTTTCGGCTTGATAATACCCATGTCTATCATTATAGCACTAGGTTTAAACTGGATATTGTCAGACAATATGAGTCAAATTTCTATCACTACTGAGAGCATTCTTCCGGATTTTACCAATAAAAACCTTTGGATATCTTTAACTGGTATTATTCTCTCTTTTTCAGGTATCGAAATTGCGACTGTTTACGTAAGAGATATTGAAAATCCTAAACAAAAATTCCCTAAAGCCTTACTTATTTCTACCTTTGTGATAGCTGCCACGCTATTATTGGGGTCACTAGCTATTGCTGTATCTGTGCCTAATAATGAGATTAACCTAATTTCTGGCATCATGCAGGCTATGGAAATATTTTTATCCAAGCATAACCTGAACTATTTGTTACCAGTAATGGGTGGCATGGTTGTATTAGGTGGTATAGGTAGTCTTTTAAATTGGATTATTGCGCCTACAACTGGTTTGCATATGGCAGCAGTTGATGGTTTAATGCCTAAAATTTTCAGACATGAAAATAAACATAAAGCTCCTTCACCCTTGTTATTACTTCAGGCAATCCTAACTACTATTTTATCAACAATTTATTTATTATTACCTTCTATCAATAGCGCTTACTGGTTACTAACAGTTTTAGCCTCACAAATTTATATGTTTATGTATATTTTAATGTTCGCCGCAGCAATAAAATTACGTAAAACTTATAAACAAAGCGAACATACCTTTACTATTGGTAAATCATACATTAGTACTTATATCACCGCATCTATAGGAATAATTGGCTGTATCATAACCATCATTGCAGGATTCATACCACCTGATACAATGAACATTGGATCTGACAAGTATTATGAAAGCTTACTAGTTTTAGGGTTATTATTACTAACTTTACCGCCATTTATAATTAATAGATTTAATCACAAAAAAAATGAACACTAAATCATTAGATAATCAATCTAGTATTTTCAAAAGTCTTTGGCTTAACTTTCTAGGTAACTCTCCGCAATGGTATAAAGTCATTATTGTTATTATCTTACTATTCAATCCTATTATAATATTGGCTTTTGGCCCGACCATCTTAAGCTCATTGATTCTTGTTGAATTTATTTTTACATTAATTATGGCTTTGAATTGTTATCCTCTGCTACCAGGAGGTTTGATAGTTTTAGAAGCTATATTCTTAGGTCTAACTACTCCTGAGTCCGTTTATCACGAAGTACTTAATAATATTTCAGTTATTTTATTGTTGATTTTCATGATCTCAGCTATCTATTTCATGAAAGAGCTATTATTAGCTATTTTTACAAAAATTCTTCTAACAATTAGAAATAAGATATATCTATCTTTAATATTTATTATAACTACTTCCGTATTATCAGCCTTCTTAGACGCATTGACAGTAACAGCGGTTGTTATTACAGCTTTGTATGGATTTTATAATGTATATCATAACACGGCACCAAGTAATCATGCTGAGCTCGAGCAATTTAGACATTTTTTACAAAGTCTGGTTATGCACGCAGCGGTAGGTACGGCATTAGGTGGAGTCTGTACATTGATTGGTGAACCACAAAATTTATTAATAGCTCAATATACCAAATGGCATTTTATAGACTTCTTTTACAAAATGTCTGCAGTAACCATGCCAGTATTTTTCATTGGCATTAGCTTATGCGTCATCCTTGAAAAATTCAAATTATTTGGCTACGGACAAGAAATGCCACAAAACGTCTACAATATTATAAGCTCGCATCAAAATAGCAACTCAAATAACACGCCAGAATTAAAAGCGAAATTAATAGTACAATCTATAGTAGGCCTACTATTAGTCTTGGCTCTTGGTTTTCATATCGCAGAAATCGGTCTAATAGGACTAACAATGTTAATCCTACTAGCATCTTTTAATGGCATAATAGAAGAACCTCAAATCGGTAAAGCATTCAAAGAAGCCTTGCCATTTACAGCCTTAATTATTATATTTTTTGCCATAATTAGCATCATCAACCAACAGCAGTTATTCCAGCCATTGATCAACTATATTTTACATATAGATCAATCACTGCAACCAAGCATACTCTATTTAGCTAACGGTCTCCTATCAGCTATAAGTGACAATGTTTTTGTAGCCAGTATTTATATTACTCAAATTAATAATTTTTTTGTTAATGGTCTAATAAGCGCTGAACAATTTAATAAATTAGCCATAGCAATCAATACCGGTACTAATATCCCTAGTATTGCAACACCAAACGGACAAGCAGCCTTTTTATTTTTACTAACCTCTGCTTTAGCTCCTTTAATAAAACTTTCCTATGGACGAATGGTGTACATGGCACTGCCTTATACTGTAGTATTAACTTTAACAGGTTTATTAATGATTAACTTTATTTAATATGCAATTTATAAGTTTTTTTAGAGTATTACAAAGCGTGTTCGCCGCTTTATTTGGCATTCAAAGTAAAAAAAATATGGAAGCAGATTTTGCTCAAGGAAAACTTGTTTATTATTTAATAATGGCAATAGTGATTTTTGTTTTGCTATTATTGAGCTTATCTTTTATTGTAACCTTGGTTATTTAGAGCTGTAATATAATAATAATAAAGGCGGGCAACTCCCGCCTTTTTTATTCAATACTTTAAGAGACTTTAAGAGACTTAGATAGTTTTATGCTCTGTCTTTTCCACTATGGCTACCGCCAATATTGCCCTTACCACCATTTTTATTCGCACCACCTTCACGACAACCAGCGCCAGCGTTGCCTTTATTCCAATCAGCGTTCCCTTTACCAGCATTAGCATTACGATTCCAATCGCCGCCTTTACCCGCATTGCCGCCTTGACCAGCTTGTTTATCAACACCACCAGTTTTTTGGTTTTGGCCCATATTGCCATGATTATTATTTTTGCCTTTATTATCCATACTAATCTCCCAGTTATTATTATTATTAGATACGCCTAAAGTATAGTAATACCTTTGCAGGAAGCAATCGTCATCTAAGGGCATGATATCTTGTAGCTGATTGATCTGCTTGAACTTAATTACGTTCGGAATAAGCAGATTTAATTTGATAAGGTCTGAATTGTGATAAGAACTAATAGACAATTATTGTGAGAAAAAAGCCTTGAATAAGAATCAAGATCTTGGATGCTTTTTAGTAATGAGTCTTACAGTATCAAAATAGCGAATATATAAATTTATATTCGCTATTTATCATAGTTAAGCGAATGCTTCAACTTTGTGTTGGACTTCAGCAGATTTATTAGCTGGAAGCTTATTTAAATCATCTTTTATCCAAGCACCCAAAATTTCTACATATTCAGCACTACTATAAGTCGCTGCTAATAAGTTCATACCTTGTATTTTAGCAGTTAAAGTACGCGCTTTATTTTTTGCAGTCTTACTATCTAATCCCAAACCTTCAAATTGTTTCTGTAACCAATTAACTGATTGATGCAATAAACTTGCACAAGCATTAGCTAAAGCTCCGCCTTGTTTTGCAAGTTCCTGGCATAAACTACCAAGCTTATCACCATGTTTTACAATCCACTCGGCGTCTTCGAGTTCATAACCAACAAATGCATGTATTTTAGCTAATTCTGAAGGCTGAGCATCACAATTCATTAATCTTTGCTTAAGCTCTGTCAAACAATAATCTATAACAGCTTCACCAATAGCTTCTTTGGTCTTAAAATAATAATAAACATTCCCTAAAGGCACATCTGCTTCTTGTGCAATATCAGCAAGAGTAGTTAAGTTAAATCCTTGTTGAAACATTAATTTTTTTGCTGAATCAACTAAACGTTCTCTTTTATCACTTTTCCTTGGCATATTCACATCCATTTTTTATACATTACATTTACACACCTGCTATATATTAAAAACATATAGCAGAACCTACTAAAACAATTTATTAATTACAAATCATACGTTAACTGCAAACCAAACAGATTAATACCAGCTTTGACTTTAGCATTAGATGTTGCCAAATTAAGTGGAGCAGCAGCTATTGGTGTTTCGTTAATTTTAGCATTTTTTAAGAAAATATGAGAATAACCTAAATCTATAGCTAAATTATTATAGACGTTATATTTCATACCCGCTGATAACCAGTAACGGTCACTATCTGGCACTCTGAAAGTTCTGTAATCATCTTTTACCGGGCTTTGATCATAGGCAGCACCGAATTTCCATGTGATTCCTTGTCCGCACCTATAGTTCGCTCCTAAAGCAAACTTAAACACGTCTTTAAACTTCTCTTCAACAATTACCGAGCTTAATGCTGAATCTGGAAACTTGACAACAAGTTTTTTGAATCTATGCCAATTAGTATAAGTGATATCACCCATTACATCCCAATCGGTAGTTAAGCTTTGAAAAGCACTTATTGAAGCAACCTCTGGTAGGGTCACGCTAGCAGTTGCATCTTGATCAAACAATGAGGCAGCTGCCACATAGAATGCATTAATATTTCTTACATCAACTTTACCCTTTAGATCATGCTTCACTTTGGATCTAAAAGCTAAACCTAATTTAGTAGAGTTTGGAGTTTGATACCATGCACCGAAATTATAACCAAAACCAATATCATCACCTTTAATTTTGATATTTCCATCACCTGTTGCAGCAAAACCAATATTATCAAATCGACGAGCTAATATTGCTTGTGCATACTGAGCACTTACCCCAGCCCCAACAGACCATTGATTATCAATTTTGAATGCAATATTTGGGTTGACATCAATAGTTTTTAATTCTGATCTTGTAGCAAAAAAACGAAAACGTGAGGTATCGCTGTAATCAGTTGCTAAGCCAAAAGGTGCTGTGACACTTAAACCATATGCTGTTGTATTATTTATAGGACCAGCTATATGGAACGCTGGCATTGGGACGAATACAGCTGCATTATCTGTAGTTTTTCCAGTGGTCAACACTGCTCCATTGGCTCTTGTCGCGCTATTCATTCTAGCATCAAAATTAGCAAGAGGACCTACAGCTGAACCGACTACTTGAACTTTATTAAATTTAACTAATGCTGCCGGATTATAAAAGCTGGTACTAGCATCTTCTGCGATAGCCGTACGGCCTGCATAAGCATTTCCTAGTCCAGAAGTATTTTGTTCATTTAGTGCGAACGCAGCTGCATATAAGTTATTAAAAGGAATTAATGATGCAATCCCAAGGTAAATCCACAAGTCTTTTCTTAAAGCTGACATATTTTCTCCATGTTAATCAAATTCTCAAATACTTTACAATAATCTTGAATTATAACTCATTGTCTTTATACTATTTTCTAATCTTGTTCACTATATCAAATCTGGCTCAAGATTAAAGTACAAAACTATAAAATTCTGCAAATAAACAAAAAAATTACTTTTTCGATGATTATTATTGATTTACCTTACACTAGTATTTTTAAACAAAAGTTCAATAAATTAGCTAATTACAATTGGAGTATATGGCTTGATAGCAATATTGATGCTGACAACAAACCACAGCGGTTTGATATTGCGAGTTGCTGGCCCTATAAAACCATATTAGTAAATCTTCAAACAACCACAATAGAAGATACTGAATATAATGAATCATTTGAAATTAACAACAGAACATCGTATCAAATGCTCAATAGCGCCGTTGACCCTTTTGATATTATTAATAATCATCTAAATAAAATTAATAACCAAAATACTCCTGCCATCTCTAGTAAAATTCCTTTTTGGCATGGCGCATTAGGATACTTTGGCTATGATTTAAACCAATTATTATATCCCAAATTAAGATTACAAAATTCTACTGATATACCTGTTATGGCAATAGGATTTTACGCTTGGGCGTTGATATCTGATCACCAATTAAAAAAAACCTATCTAGCTTATGATGAAAACTATATATCTGCTACTCATATCCAATTTATTTGTGATCTGTTATGTTCAGATGAAGCAAGTCTAGACACACAGACTTTGTCCGATAATCTCTTAAGCTTTACTCCCACTACGTCCTACGAGAATTATAAAAAAAACTTTGATAAAATCAAACAACATATCTTTGATGGTGACTGCTATCAAATCAATTATAGTATCCGCTTCGAGAGCGATAATAATAACCTCTGCCCATGGGAAAATTATTTAATCTTACGTAAATTAAATTCTAATCCTTTTTCTTGTTATTTTAAAATTTCTGATGACTTAGCTATCCTGTCATTTTCACCAGAGCGTTTTATCAAAATTCAAAAAAACGACCACTCTAAATTTATGGTTACAACCGAACCCATCAAAGGTACTAGAAAAAAATATAACGATAAGGCATTAAATAGCGATGCTATAAATGATCTCATCCATAGTGAGAAAGATCGCGCGGAAAATATTATGATTACAGATCTTATGCGCAATGACCTAAACAAATACTGTATAGCTGGCACCGTGAAAACAACAGCAATATGTAAGCTAGAAACGTTTGCAACCGTTCATCATTTGGTAAGTTATATCCAGGGACAGCTACGTGCAAATATAAACAGTCTTGAGTTATTCAAGGGCTGCTTTCCAGGAGGATCAATCACTGGTGCACCAAAAATTAGATCGATGCAGATTATTCAAGAACTAGAGAACCCTGGAGATTTACCTCATCGCTATATCTACTGTGGTTCTATTGGATATATTAATATTAACGGCAATTTAGATACGAGTATTGCTATCAGAACTTTAGTGTACTATAAAGATAAATACTTTTATTGGGCAGGTGGCGGAATAGTTGCAGACTCTGATTGTCGTAGTGAGTATAATGAGATTTTAAATAAACTTATTAAATTAATGCTGAACTAGACTAGAGCCGGTATCACCCAAATGCTGCTCGATGATACTACGTGCCCGATGAATGCGAGAACGTACTGTGCCTTCCGGAATATTTAATATATTTGAAATATTAACATATGATAAACCTTCAAGCTCTCTTAATACGATAACCTCTCTTAAAATTTTTGGAAGATTTTCTAAGGTCTCAATTAAAGTATTTTCAGTTTCATCCGAGACTAAGATATCTTGCGGGTCAATATTTTCGTGAACATCAATAGCAAACTCCATGTAATCAGTAAATCCACCGTCTATAGTAGTTAATAATTGTGTTTTCTTCATTATCAACAAATGATTCTTAACCACGCTAGTAGTAACACTAAACAGCCATGTATAAAAGCTTGAATCACCTTTAAAACCTTTTATATACTTATGGACCTTAATAAAAACCTCTTGCGATACATCAGCTATATCCACCTGCTCACGAATATATCTTTTTATAATGTAATGCACTTTTGGTTGGAACAAATGAACTAGTTCAGTAAAGGCGCCCTCGTCATCTTGTTGTGCTTTTTTTACCAATTCATTGATATAAGCATTTTCAAATTTCTTGAGCTTGTTTTTAACTGATTGATCTTTACTTGACACTTACTACCTACCTAGCTATAAGTAACTTGTATGGCTTATATCTTACACAATAGGTGATTTAGTTAACTTTGTACAGGGAATTTCAGAGATATAAAGAACTTTTTGATCAATAACCTGTCAAATAGAGTTTAAGCCGATGATAATCTAAACGGTCAAGCATATCCGGGAATAATAATACCGGAATAGTTTTAAATCTGATATTTTTCAGTAACTTATAAGTGCTTAAATAAGCTAGGATTTTATTCTTATTTTCTATTTTAAAATAAAGAATAATAAAATAGTTGCAAACATACCCTTTTGGTAACAACCTTGATTCCACACTTTTTGATCTAGTTTTCGTGTCATATAATTCTAAAAACCATTCGTTGACATCAGAGCTAGAATCATTTTGACTTAAAGCAACAATAGAATATTTATTTTTTCTGAAAATATATTTATTAATTAAATAATAGTAACTAACAATAATAGTTATAAAAATAATAATAAAAAAAGTTACAGTAATATTAGAAATGCATGCTAAAAACATTATTATTAAATGCAAGCCACTTAATAAAGTAAAGAAATAACGAGATGGTCGTAATTTTAAATTAATCTTTTTGTCCATAATTATAATAGATAAGTAACGAGCGATGAAAATAATATATTAATTACTTTTTTGTAGAGTGCTGTATAGATGCAACTATATCTTTAAGTTCGTTATCAGCTTCTACTGATCTAATAACTAACAAATCCCAAAGCTCTGGATCACTCAAATCCATTAAATGATCAAATTGATTTTTTAATAAATCTGTCATCTCAGAGTAGTTATTATTTAAATAATTATTGAGAATAAGATCAAGCTCCAGCATACCTCTGCGTGCTTTAAATTTGCATTTTTTATACAATTGATCCATTTTTTTATACTTTATATTTTATATTTTATATTTTATATTTTATATTTTTGTACTTTTTGCAAGATTTCTGGAACTACACTCTCATCTACCAAAGTTGATGTATCACCAAAATCCTCAGTTTGACCCAAGGCAATTTGCTTTAGAATTCTTCTCATAATCTTACCAGATCGTGTTTTTGGAAGATTATCAGTTATAGTAATAGTTTTTATAATAGCAATCGGGCCTATAACATTTTTTACATGTGTTTTAAGTTCAGTTATAAGTTCTAGTTCGTTTTTATTTGTATTTGAATTTTTCAGTATAACAAAAGCATACAAACCCTGTCCTGTAAGTTCATCAGGAACTCCGATAACTGCAGCTTCTGAGACACTCTTGTGTTCTACCAAAGCACTTTCTATTTCAGCAGTGCCTAAACGATGACCTGATATATTAATAACATCATCACTTCTGCCCAATATCCAATAATGACCATCTTCATCACGCTTGGCTAGATCACCAGTATAAAAACAACCATCAAAAACTCTAAAATAAGTATCGATAAATTTATCAGGCTGTTTATACACTGAATATAACATACCTGGCCATGGTGCCGTAATTACTAGATTCCCCTCACCTTTGCCCTTAATAATCTTTTGCTGATCATCTAATAACTCCAAGTTAATACCATAGAAAGGTAACATAGCACAACCTGGTTTATAACTAAAATTAGCAATCGGTGCCAGCATAACAGCACCAGTTTCAGTTTGCCACCACGTATCTACTATTGGGCACTGACTATTACCAACATATTTATAGTACCATTGCCAAGCCTCTGGGTTAATTGGTTCGCCTACACTGCCTAATATTCGTAATGATTTCCTGCTAGTAGACTCTAAGTTTTTTTCTCCTAGGCGCATCAAGGCTCGTATTGCAGTGGGTGCAGTATAGAAAATAGTTACATTATATTTGTCTATAATCTGCCACCAAATGCTAGCATCAGGGAAAGTAGGAACTCCTGAAAAAATAACTGATGTCATACCATGCGCTAACGGGCCATAAACGATATAACTATGGCCTGTCACCCACCCTATATCTGCGCTACACCAATAGATGTCTTTATCTGGAACAATATCAAATAGCTTTTCGTAGCTATAAACAGCGTGAACCAAATAGCCACCCGTAGCATGCAGCACTCCTTTTGGTTTACCAGTTGATCCAGAGGTATACAAAATAAATAACGGATGACTTGCTTCAACGAATACTGGTGGACAATAATCTGCCACCAGCGGCTCTAATTGCCTATAATCATAAAGCTCTATATTTTTATTTCCATAACTAGCAATATACTGACTTAACTTACCTGAATCTGTATCAACAAATAGTACTTTTTTAAGCGGCTCAGACTCTAGGGCTTTAGAAACATTGTCGATTAAATTAACTACTCTGCCGCCACGCACGAAAAATTGCGTGGTAATTAACAGATCACTCTCAGCGTCAAGTATTCTGTTTAGCAAAGAACTTGCTGAAAAGCCGGCGAATACAACAGAATGAATGGCGCCTATTCGAGCACATGCCAACATTGCCACAATAGCTTCTATAGATAAAGGCAAATAGATACACACCCTATCGCCTGTTTTAATATTAAGATCTAATAAGACATTAGCAAAACGACAGACTTTGAGATAAAGTTCCCCGTAAGTAACACTGTCTTGCTCGCTGATTTGATCAGCTTGTGAATAAAAAGCAATTTTATCTTTATTAGCTGGCAAATGTTTATCAAGGCAATTAAAACAGGCATTGAGTTTACCATCAACAAACCAATGATTATTTTGTTCTGACTTGTGAGCAAAATTATCAAAACTTGAGATATCACCAGAATAGACTTGACTGAAATTTTTATCCCAGACAATATATTTTGAAGCGATGTCTTGCCAAAACTTAGTTGGGTTTTCTATCGAATATTTATAATCATCTAGGTATTGCTCATACTCAATCATAAATTTATTTATTTATTTTATTTATTAGGTCTGATTTATTGAATTACAAACTGTCGCAAATTCGGTTAGAATAGTCAACTTAAGTTATTATAAAACAGTATTACAATGTCTTTAGATTTGAATAGTTACCTGACAGAATCCTTACAGGGAGCAGATAAACAGCCTAAAAAACGCAAATTTATTAATATCCCGCAAGGCGCCTTGTCGCTTATGATTGATCACGCAAGTAGAAATCATGCGGGACCGGTGTTAGTCATATCCAATGATCCCACTCATACTGACAAATTTGCCCGGGAAATAAACTTTTTTAATCTAAAAACTACTTTTTTACCCTTTTTTGACTGGGAAACTCTGCCTTATGATAGCTTTTCACCTAATCGTGACATTATTTCACAACGCATAGAGACGCTCTTTAAATTAAGCACTAACTTTCATAATCAGACCATTACTAGCATAGCATTAAGCACTGCTCTTTATAGATTATGTCCTAAAGACTTTATCGCTAAACATAGTTTTTTCATGCAGACTGGTGACAAACTAGATCTAGCTAACATCAAAATTACTTTTGTAAATTGGGGCTATACCCATACTAGCCAAGTAGTTAATCATGGTGAATTTAGTATTAAAGGTTCGATCATAGACGTCTATCCCATGGGTAGCGAGTCCCCTTATCGAATCGATTTATTTGACAATGAAATAGATTCTATCAGAATTTTTGACCCAGAGTCGCAAAAAACTGTTAGTAAAATAGAGAGTATAAATTTATTACCAGCCCATGAGTTTCCACTTTCTCCAGAGGCTATTAAAGCTTTCAGGACAAATTGGCGCAATACTTTTGCTGGCAACCCTACCAACTCTCATATCTACAAAGATATCAGTGATCAAGTAGTGCCAAGTGGCATTGAATATTATATCCCTCTTTTCTTTGAACAGATGGGCACTATTTTTGATTACTTGCCAGCCAATAGCTTAATTATACTAATTAACACCAATCAGTTAACCCTTGAAAAGCAAATAGATGAGTTTAACCAGTCTATTAATAACAGATATACTAATTATAATATTGACTCCAGAAATCCATTATTATCGCCTGATAAGCTGTTTCTAAGAACAGATGAGTTTTTTAATAATTTAAATCGTTTTAATCTTCTAGAATTAACTACCCAGACTCCTGAAACCATGAAGAGCTGGCATGCTGAATTAAGCATTAAGGCAATTGATACACAATTATTAAATATTGACCATCATCTAAAAGACCCTCTCGGTAAATTAAAAGATTTTATTGGCAAACATGATCAGTCAAAAATTTTAATTTGTGCAGAGTCTCTTGCTCGCCAAGAACTTATTATAGACTTATTGAATAAACATTTGATTAAAGATTTTCTCGTTATAAATAATATCAATAACTGGGATACTTTTTTAACCGAGAATAACAAGCTTAATGTTACTGTAGCCAAATTAGATAATGGTTTTCATATTAAAGCTCTTGATCCTAATATCATAGTAATTTCCGAGTCTGAGTTATACGGCGAGTTAGTCACGCAACGACGTCTACGTAAGCACAAAAATATTGATGCACAAAATTTAATTAAAAACTTAGTTGATCTACAGCCGGATCAATATATTGTCCACGAATTACACGGCGTTGGTAAATATTTAGGCTTAGAGACCATCACCGTAAATAATCTTAGCTCAGAATATATAAAATTATTATATGCTGATAATGCTAAAATTTATGTTCCCGTAACCAACCTTGATCGCATCTCTAGATACAGTAGCATCGAACATGAAAACGTAGAACTCAATAAACTAGGGAGCAAATCTTGGTCGCAAGCAAAACAAAAAGCTCTTAATAAAATTCGCGATACTGCAGCAGAGTTACTGAACATTTACGCTAAACGTGCAGCTAATCAAGGCTTTGCTTATGAAATTGACGAAACTGAATATAATAAATTTTGTGCAGACTTTAAGTTTGAAGTTACTCCGGATCAAAACTTGGCAATTAAACAAGTGCTGAACGATATGCAAAGCCCTGCAGTTATGGATCGATTAATCTCTGGTGATGTTGGCTTCGGCAAAACTGAAGTAGCGCTACGTGCAGCTTTTGTCGCTGTAAGCAACCACAAACAAGTGGCTATTTTAGTTCCAACTACTTTATTAGCCCAGCAACATTTTGAGACTTTTTGTGATCGTTTCGCGAGCTTTGCTATTAATATTGACTTGTTATCCAGATTCAGAAGTGGCGCTCAGCTTAGCCAAAGCATAAAAAATATTGAATCTGGCAAGACTGACATCGTTATAGGCACTCATAAATTATTACAAGAAACGGTTAAATTCAAAGACTTAGGCTTGTTGATAGTTGATGAAGAACATCGATTTGGTGTTGGGCAAAAAGAAAAAATTAAAAAATTAAGAGCGCATGTTGACATACTCAATTTGACAGCAACCCCAATACCGAGAACATTAAATCTTGCTTTATCAGGGATTAGAGATTTATCTATTATAACCACCCCTCCGCAAAAGCGTCTTGCTATAAAAACCTTTATTCATGACCGCAGCCGAGATCTAATCTACGACGCAATAAGCCGTGAATTACAACGTGGTGGACAGGTATATTTTTTACATAATAACATCAAAACAATTAATGTTGTCTTCGATGAAATCAGTGAAATGTTCCCAGAAAGCAAAATTGCTGTAGCGCATGGTCAAATGCGGGAGCGTGAACTTGAAAAGATCATGTCTGACTTTTACCATCGCCGTTATCATATTTTAATCTGTACGACTATTATTGAAACAGGTATCGACGTCCCATCAGCTAATACTATCTTGATAGATCGCGCTGACAAACTTGGACTAGCACAATTACATCAGATTCGTGGGCGTGTTGGTCGCTCTCACCACCAAGCTTATGCTTATTTATTTACACCAAAAGACGCTAAAATTTCATCTGATGCCACAAAACGTCTAGATGCTATCAGCCAATTAGAAGATCTAGGTTCTGGCTTTGTGTTAGCTAGCAATGATATGGAAATTCGTGGCACTGGTAACTTATTAGGTGATGAACAAAGTGGTCATATTGAAGCTATTGGATATAGCTTGTACATGGACCTTTTAAATAAAGCTGTAAAAGCACTCAAAGCTGGTGAGATTTTAGATTTTGATCAATTAGAAGATGAATCCTGTGAAGTTGATTTTAAAGTTTCAGCAATGTTGCCTGATAGCTATATTCCTGATGTCAATCAACGCCTAATACTCTATAAACGTATAGCTAGTGTGACTGATTTAGAATTGCTATCTAATCTTAAGTTTGAATTAGCCGATAGATTTGGAGCTATTCCAGAGCAAGTACAAAATTTATTCAAAGTTACAGAAATAAAATTAAAAGCCAGTAATATTGGCATTACTAAAATTGATGTTGGCACAGCATCTGGCAAAATAAAATTTAATAAAAAACCAAAAGTAAATTTTAATACAGTGATTAATTTAATCCAAACTCAAAGCCAGCATTATAAACTAGCCGGGCAAGATGTACTAAGTTTCCACTACGCTATGGACACAGTTGATCAAAAATATTCTGTCGTGAATAGTCTTATTGATAAACTCATGACCTAAAGCTGACTATGATTGACTATTACTTTAATATTATCAATAATGATTTTTATTTATCTTAATTAAAACGCTCATGACAAAACCTAATAATAATCGCTCAGTAGTTTATTCTATATTTTTTGCTATATTAGCTGTAAGTCTAAGCAGTACATCGATAGCCAAGCCGAAAACTAATTTCTATCAAATTGAATTGATTACTTTTAAACATAATAATACGGCTGAAGACATCTCCAAAGAAAGTTGGCCAACGGTTAAGCTAGACCTACCTAACTATTCGATTGATCTAAACTCACCTGAAACCGATAGCAATGCTTATACTTTATTGCCAAAAAACGAACTTAAACATACCAATATTTACAATAATATAAGATATAGCAAGCGCTATAGTGCCATTAGTCACATAGGCTGGCTACAACCTAAAAAAGATATGAACAATCCTAAGCCCGTATATTTTACTGTTGGGCAGGTTTATTTTAATAATACTATTGAAAGCCCTGAGCTAAAGGGAGTTTTAAAACTTACATCTAAAAAATATGTGCATGCCAAACTGGATCTGTTATTAAATCTACCGGTTAAACCAGATTTATCGAATTCTAAGCAATTCGAGCTGGTTAAAAACTTTGATGGCAAATTTACAGATAATATTTATCTACAAAGTTTTTTACTAAGCGAAGATCGCCGTCTAAAAAATAATGAGGTAAATTATTTTGATCATCCGGTGTTTTCGGCAATATTAGTCGTCAGTGAAGTTTAAGAATAAGTATTCAAATGCAACGAAGCAAAAGGGTAACTAGAATCTTAGTCTTACCCCTCATGTTCTTTTGCTACGGCAAATATTCCTGGAGCATTACGCAAGTATTCTTTATAATCCATGCCGTAGCCATAGATATAACGATCTTCTACTGTTAAGGCACAGAAATCAGCCTTACTAATAGCGCCAGGTAAACGTGTGCCTTCTTTTTCGATTAATACTGCTGTGTACACTTTTTTGGCGCCTTGTGATTGCACGTACTCGACAATTTTAGTTAACGTAACACCACCGTCTAAGATATCATCAATAATTAAGATAGTGCGATCTTTTAAAGATCTTGTAGGCTTTACTATCCATTTTAAATCTTTACCCACTGTGTCACCCCTGTATCGAGTCGCGTGAATGTAATCTATTTCCATTGGAAAATGCAGGCGCTTTAATAAACCACCTGTGGGTATCAAGCCACCAACCATCACGGTCAAACAAATTAAATTTGTTTCTGATAATTGCTCATCAATTTCTGCCGCCATTTTATCAATCGCAGCTTCGACTTGATTCATTGTATATAATTGAGTTGATTTCGCTAAAACATCGTTGATCTGCTCTAAGCTTAAATCTGCCATAATTACAATATCCAAATTTATTTTGATTTAAAGTTGAGTCATTATAGATACATTTAGTTTGATCTGCCAGCCCAATGACAAGAAATCATCGCCTAATCCGTAAAAAACCATTATAATCAAAAGTTCATTAAACCCTCTATAAATTATAGTTACAGGACTTACCGTGGCAGACTTTTTATTTCAATATTTCTTATTTTTAGCTAAAACCCTAACACTTTCTGTGTCTATCGTCTGTGTCATTGCAGGAATATTAATTATGTCTGCTAAACAAAAGGGCATGCTCAAAAGTGGCCGTGTAGTTATTGAAAATTTGTCTGATAAGATTAAAGACCAAATAGATGAAACAAAAAGTGTCATTCTTAGTAAAAAAGAATATAAATCACTACTAAAAGAACAAACTAAGGAAACCAAAGAAACCAAGAAAGCTAATAAAAAAACCACTGAAAACAAGCCAAGATTATTTATTCTTGATTTTGATGGTGATATCAAAGCATCAGCAGTTACCGAGCTACAACATTGCCTTAATGCTATACTCCCAGTTTTAGATAAATCTAAAGATGAAATTTTATTAAAATTAGAAAGTGGCGGCGGTATGGTCCATGCTTATGGTTTAGCGGCCTCTCAGCTCGATAGAATCCGTCAACGCGGAATTAAATTGACTATTACAATAGATAAAGTTGCCGCAAGCGGCGGTTATATGATGGCCTGCGTTGCTAATAACATTGTTGCAGCACCGTTTGCTATTGTTGGCTCAATTGGCGTAATTGGGCAATTACCCAACTTTCATAAATTGTTAGAAAAACATAATATTGAATTTGAGCAGCACACTGCTGGTGAATATAAACGCACCCTTACTATGTTTGGTCAAAATGATGATAAAGCCCGCAAAAAATTTCACGAAGAATTAGAGGTAACTCAGGATTTATTTAAAAAACATATTCGAGTGCGCCGCCCAGAATTGGATATTGAAGAAGTAGCAACTGGCGAGCATTGGTATGGCTATATCGCTTTAGAAAAAAAATTGATTGATCAAATAGCAACATCGGATGAGATTATTTTAGACTATTTTAAGACTCATGAATTATACACAGCTAAGTATGACCATAAAAAATCTTTATCTGAAAAGTTTGCAAGTGCAGCACAGATGATGATTAATTTGTTTAAAAGTAATTTGGATCTCAGCTCTAAATTTTAAAGCCTCTGGCTCATTCCTATGCAGAGAGAGCAGATCCTGCATCTGATTAGACATGCACATTATTATTGTTTTTTACTATTATGACAGTAAATAAACTATTTTTCTTTAGTTAAACGACCCTAGTAGCTGAAAACTGGTATTATTTACTGCTATAGCGGCAATACTTAACATTTCTTCTGAAACTTATCACAAAAATGCTAAAAACGTGCTATATTTACTGTTGAAACAGTAAATATTGGTGATTTTATGGCAAATGACTTTTATACTCAACTCGCAGAGCTGATACATTACCACCGCAAGCAGACCGGATTAAATAGAGAGGAATTAGCTAAATTAGCCGGTATAGGCAAAACTGCTATATATGATATAGAGCATGCTAAGCAAACTGTGCGTTTAAATACATTAGTTAAATTATTAAATGTGTTGAATATAGAGATAAGCTTAAGTAGCAAACTACTCCAAAATAAAAAGATGAATTATGAGAAGAGCTAAAGTATTTTATAACAATAGTGTATTAGTTGGGATTTTGACTGAGACCCAACCAAACAAAGAATACATTTTCGCTTATGAGAGCGAATATGATGGCCCCCCTGTCTCTTTAACTATGCCCTTAGCTACCGAAAAAATTTACAAATTTGATCGTTTTCCTCCTTATTTTGAGGGAGTTTTACCTGAAGGATTTCAATTAGAATCTTTGTTAAAATTAGAAAAATTAGATAGAAATGATTATTTTGGTCAATTAATTTGTGTTGGTAAAGATTTAGTAGGGGCATTTAGCGTTGAGGGAGAGCAATGAAAACCAATATTTGCCCTATTACGTATGAGTCTATCAGTAATAAAGAAAAATATTCGATTAAAGGCTTGAAAAGCTTATCAGCTAATTTAAAAGAATTGCTCGGCTTTCCTTATAGTATAGAAGAACAGCTTACTGAAGCTCGCAACATAGCCAATAAAATGTCAATTCAAGGCATGCAACCTAAACTTAGTGCTAAGTTAAATATTAAAAATAAAAGTTTTGAATTAAGTCATATCAATGGAACGTACATAATCAAACCACAAAGTAGAGAATACAATCAGCTCCCTGAAAATGAAGATTTAACTATGCGATTGGCATCTTATTTAACAGACGTTCCTTTACATGGATTAATATATTGTTCAGATGGATCATTATCTTATTTTATTAAACGTTTTGATCGGCTTAGTAAAAATAAAAAACTTCCCGTTGAAGATTTTTCGCAACTATTAGGCTTTTCTCGTGATACTAAATATAGTTATTCAATGGAGAAATTAATTCCAATTCTCGAACAATACTGTACTTTTCCTGTTATTGAAAAAACAAGATTTTTTACTAGATTAATATTTAATTATCTAGTTGGTAATGAAGACATGCATCTCAAGAACTTTTCTCTAATATTTAGCAACAATATTACATCTCTAGCTCCAGCATATGACTTCATTAATACTACGGTCGCAATGGGTGTTAATCGTGTTAGAGAGCAGATTGCTCTACCCATTAATGGCAAAAAAAATAATTTAACCAAGTTCGATATAATTGATTATTATGGCATTGACAAATTAAAACTAAATCTAAAAACTATAGAAGATATATTAAATAAAATTAAGATTCTCATTCCCAAATGGCAAAAAACAATCGAAATTAGTTTTTTGAACGACCAAAACAAAAATGATTACTTGAATCTACTTGAGCAACGATGCAAAACTATACAGATCTTATAGATCTTTTTTTACAACCACCCTTTCATACGCTTCTCTAGAGACTCCATAGCTTTTGCATGCAATTGGCAAACTCTTGATTCAGTTAAAGCTAACACCTCACCTATCTGCTTCAAACTCATTTCATTATCATAATATAAGATTAAAACGATACGTTCATTTACTGGCAGCATTTCTAAATTTTCATTGATAGCTTTTCGTAAAAATTTGTTTTCGATATGGCGAAATACATCCTTGTCACTATTGGATAATAAATTTTCTTCTAAGATACCTATATCCTCGAAATGAAACACTTTAAAGTTGTTTTTATTGCTCTCTAATTTAACAAATTCTTCTTGGCTTATATCTAAATGTTCACACAATTCTGCATTACTTATCGTTTTATGTTGATGATTAGCTAGGTAATCATTCGCTTTTGATAATAATTTGCTATTTCTGTGAGATGAACGAGGTAACCAGTCTTCCCTTCTGATTTCATCGATCATCGAGCCTCTGATTCTAATGCTTGCATAAGTTTCAAAGCTAGCACCCTTGCTAGTGTCATAATTTTTTGCGGCTTCTATAACGGCCATTAAACCTACTTGAATCAAATCGTCGATCTGTATGCTAGGGGGTAAACGAGAGACAGTTTTAACAGCTATCTTCCTAACTAGTGATGAATATGTTTTCAATATGTCATCCGCTGACATTAAATTTACAATATTGTCCATGAGAGTATAAAAGATAAATATTTTTTATTATTGTTATTAGTTATTGTTTTTATTATTTTTTATCTTATTAACTAGAGTATAGCAAGATAATTGAAATTGGCGGGAAATGAGAAGTATTCTGAGATATTTTTTTTCTTTAAGTAATCTAATTTAATTATTTTAAATCTAATTTAGCTATTCAAGAGATCAGTAATATAACCACCAAACTTATCATGTTCAACCAAAAAGGCATCATGACCATAGGTTGACTCATGCTCTATAAATCTAGGTGAGAAGCCAGATTGTTTAAGTAAATCATAGATTTCAATTTGCTGCTCTAAGGGAAATAATATATCTGTGCTTATCCCAGCAATAGTAACTTTGATATCTTGTTTTGGTCGTGTAAAACCTGCAGAATGATAAGATTTTTCAACCGTAAGATCATATAAGTCCATAGCATTAAGTAAACATAAATAAGATTTATAATCAAATTGCTTAATGAACTTTTCACTATTATAAGAAAAGTAATTATATAACTCTGTGTTTTTGTAAACACCGTACATATAATCAAGCATGTCAGTTAATAATAGTTTTTTATTTGCTTCAGAAGCAATATTAAAAAACCTATTATTTAATTCATCATTACTACGATAATAATAATAACCAAGCATGCGAGCAATTTTTAATCCTTGCTGCGGATTATGTAAATTAGATTTAATTATTTCTTGTTGAATCATTCTGTTAAAAATATTAACAGGATAAGCACGCGCTGATGCTGCTGCTATAAATAAATTTTCGACTGTATCTGGATACAACTGTAACCATGCTAAAGCCAGCATACCACCCATTGAACCGCCAGTGATAAGCTTAAGTTTATTTATACCTAAATAATCTAATAACAGCTTTTGGCTGATTACCATATCGTGAATTGTAATTAACGGGAAATGCTTTTGAGGATAGTTACTTGGCCCTGTGGAACCAAAGCAACTTCCTAAATTATTAATGCAAATAATAAAATATTTATTAGTATCAAAAGTCCTTTTTTCACCAATCATTCCTTCCCACCATATAGATGCTTTAGCGCTCATAGACAGTGAATGGTGGACTAAAATAACATTGTCTTTTTGTGCATTAATTTTACCATAGGTTTCGTAAGCTAAATCTAACTTCGATAAACTCTCGCCACTTACTAATTTAAAATTTTTAGGATGTGAATATAAATGTGAATGATTATTTTCTGTATTTAGATTCATATTTTCTGCTTGTTTATTTAAATTAGTAACATTTTTTGACATAATGGTGTTAATTTAAGACTAATGATTTATTATTACTAATTATAGGGAACATAGCAAATGAACTTTTGTTTTACTGAGGAACAATTAGCAATAAAAAATGTTGCCCGAGAATTTTCGCAAATTGAGATAGCTCCTTTTGCTGCTAAATGGGATAGAGAAAAACACTTTCCGGTTGATACCTTTCGAAAATCTGCTGAGCTTGGCATGGGTGGTTTATATACTCGATCCGATGTGGGTGGTAGCAACTTGTCACGATTAGAGTCTGTATTAATTTTTGAAGAACTCTCCAAAGCCTGTGTCGCAACAGCTGCCTATATTTCGATTCATAATATGGTCTGTTGGCTTATCGATCAATATGCCAATGATCATCTACGACACAAGTATCTACCGCTGTTAACCAGATTTGATTATCTCAGTAGTTATTGCTTAACTGAACCCGATTCAGGTTCAGATGCGGCTAGTATGAAAAGCATAGCGAAACTACAAGATGGCCATTATGTTTTAAATGGTTCAAAAGCTTTTATTTCTGGTGGTGGGGTGAGTGATGTGTATTTGTGTATGGTCAAAACCGAATTGGCTGATAAAACCACAGGAATCAGTTGTTTGTTAGTTGAAAAAAATACTAAAGGTCTCTCTTTTGGTGAACCGGAAAAAAAGCTCGGGTGGAACTGTCAACCAACCACGCAAGTATTTTTTGAAAATTGTGAGATTCCAGCAGAAAACCTGATAGGTATAGAACATAATGGCTTTAAAATGGCTCTAGAGGCTCTTAATGGAGGGCGCGTAAACATTGCCGCTTGCTCTATCGGTGGAGCGCATTCTTGTTTAGAGTTTAGCAGAAACTACACTGATGAACGTAAACAGTTTGGTAAGTCTATTAATAATTTACAAACTATACAATTCAAATTAGCCGATATGGCAACTAAACTACAAGCCGCAAAATTAATGACCTACCATGCAGCTAGTTCTCTTGATACAAAAAATAATCAAAATAACAGTAGCAATCAGTCTTATATGATGTATTGTGCTATGGCTAAACAATTTGCTTCTGATACAGCGTTTGCTATCGCTGATACATCGATGCAACTACACGGCGGTTATGGCTATTTACAAGACTACCCTATTGAGCGTTTTTTTAGAGATTTACGTGTACACCAAATCTTAGAAGGCACCAATGAAATCATGAGCTTAGTCATAGCTAGGCATTTATTATCTGGATTAGATATAGCATAATTATAATAATTTTATGGAGTATTGTTATTTATGAGTAACTATAATAATTTAATTCTTGAAACGACTTCTGAGAATTTCCTACTTATCACTTTAAATAGACCCAAAGCCCTTAATGCTTTAAGTTTTGAATTATTATCTGAATTAAATTCTGTTCTTGATAGTTTATCTGATCAGCATAAAGCAATAAAAGGTCTTATCATAACAGGTGCAGAAAAAGCATTTTGTGCAGGTGCAGATATTGATCAGCTTAGCTCACTTAATACTACCGAAGGTTATAACTTTGCCAAATTTGGTCAATCAGTCTTTTCTAAACTAGAAAACCTTCCCATACCATCTATTGCTGCAGTAAACGGCTATGCTTTTGGCGGTGGTTGTGAATTAGCTATGTCGGCCAGTATAAGAATAGCAGGAGTAAAAGCACAATTTGGCCAACCAGAAGTTAAACTAGGTGTTATCCCAGGTTACGGAGGAACACAACGTCTATCTAGACTTGTAGGTAAAGGTCGAGCGATGGATTTATGCTTATCAGGTAGGTTCATTGATGCTAATACAGCGTTAAATTGGGGTTTGGTCACACAAGTAGTAGAAAATGATCAATTACTTGATTTGACTAATAAATATTTATCGACCATTACTAGTATGGCACCTTTAGCTATTACAGGGGTTCTGTCTGTAATTAATAGTGGCTTTGATTTAACCTTAAATGACGCTCTTGAATTAGAGGCTTTACATTTTGCTAAAACCTGCGGCACGAGTGATAAGAAAATTGGTGTAGAAGCATTTTTAAATAAAAAAACGGCGGTATTCAATGGAAGCTAGTCAATCAGAAGTTATCATTAACACCCAATCGGGTGCACATCATACTATTGGGATTATTACTTTGAATAGACCAAAAGCGCTTAATGCTTTGAGTCATCAAATGATTAATGATATTTATAATATATTAATCGAATGGCAACATAACCAAGATATAATGGCTGTTGTTATTCGTAGTAATTCAGATAAAGCATTTTGTGCTGGTGGCGATATCCGTTCTTTGTATACTCATGGACGCGAGCACCCTTTACATTGTATGCAGTTTTTCCAAGATGAATATAAACTGAATACTTTGATTCATGAATACTCTAAGCCCTATATTTCATTTTTGCATGGTATTACTATGGGTGGTGGCGCTGGCATTAGTATTCATGGCGCACACAGAATTGCGACTAATAGCTTAGTATTTGCAATGCCAGAAACCAGTATAGGCTTCTTTCCTGATATCGGTGGCAGCTATTTTCTTTCCAGATGTAAAGATCATGTTGGCATGTATTTAGCCTTAACTGGCCAAAAAATTAACGCTGCGGATGCCCTGCACTTAGGCTTGGTAACACATGTATTAAACACGACTGATCATTTTCGTGATTATAGCAAAGTAATTGATAAGCTGATTAATTCAAAATTAGTGCCTGAAGTGAATTTAAATACAGCGATTTATGAAATTTTAGCAGATATATGCGACCATTCTGACATCAAGAATCTCACGCAAAGCTCGGAACAAAACATTATTATTAATAATATTGAACATATTAAATGTTATTTTCAACATACCTCTCTTGCTGAGATCTTTTCTAATCTTGAACAAGATGAGAATAAGTCAGGCTGGGCTAAAGACACGCTAGGTATACTTCGCAAAAAGTCACCTACAAGTTTAATGACAACCTTTGAGTTAATCAATCGAGCTAAAAATCTTAATTTCAAATCTTGTATGGAACAAGATTACGGCCTTGCTTATGGTTTTTTACTGCATAATGATTTATATGAAGGTATTCGAGCAGTATTAATTGATAAAGATAATTCACCCAATTGGGAGTTGGTTGATATAAACGCCAAAAATTTTGATTATAAAGCTTATTTTAGAGAGGATATGGCTAGAAAACTGTACATCGAGACATAAAGCTTAGGTACAAATTAAGTGTTCACTTTACCTAATTGACCGTCTTGAACTGTGCGATTTGATTCAATCCGTTCATCGGCTGCTCTAACTTTGTAAACTACGGTAATATCATTACCATTATTACGATAATCAACTTTATCAGCCAAACGGTGAATAATATATAATCCTTTGCCAGAGACCTTATGTAACATTAATGGCATCGCAGTGTACTTTTTGTAATTAAAACCAGCCCCGGTATCAACTATATGTATTGTTAATAACTGATCTTGAGGTTCATAAGAGATTGATAAATCAACTGTACCAACATCCAGCGCATTTAATTTATCCTTTCGTAATTGATAATAGTTCTCTAAACCTAATTCTGTTTTTATTTCTGAAGATAAATCTAATAGTCCATGATCAACAGCATTATTATATAGCTCTGTCAAAATAGTAGTGATCTCAGCAGTGGATATACTAGGCAAAAGACTTTTTATTTTATTAACCAGATCAGGAATAGGATTGATCTGCTTAATATCATTGGTACGATAATGGTGTATTTCTTGCCAAGCGCTCTCTTGCATACCATGCTCGAAAATTTTGATTGAGTTTATTCAATATTAAATAAACTATCCAATTTTGTTATATACAGAATTCTTTTTATGTCTGCAGGCGTGTTCACAATTTGGATTTTTGCGTCATCACCACCAGCGTAATCACGTAAAGTTAATAACATACCAAGCGCAGAGCTATCTAGATAGTCAGAGTTTTCTAGATCTATAGTATATTTCTCCACAGTCTTATTTGCTTTCTCATAACTATCACGAAAGTCATGTAAAGCTCTAAAATCAAATCTACCATTGATATGGATTATTAGTTCATGATCTTTTTCTTTATAATCAGTACTTACTGACATTCCGTTCGCTTGTCCCATGAGATACCCCTATTAATCTTATATATATTAAGATCGTTTAGTTTGTTGTCTACTTATTTAAAATATTAGCAAAGCAGCTGAGGTTATGCAATTTAATTAAAAAATTTATCTAGTTAATATAAAAATTTATACTAGCGATAAAAAAATTTTATATTTGCACATGTTTGAGGGCAATATTGTGAACAGCTTGGATAAGAGCATATAAGCCATTTTTTCGTGTTGGGCTTAAATGCTGATCTAAGCCAATATCAGTTATAAAGTGTGGTTTTGAACTCATGATTTCATTTGGGGAATGATTATTATAAATTTTCAATAATAAATAAATGAGTCCATTTACTATAGATGAGTCACTGGTAGCATTTAATAAAATTCTATCAGTTTGTGTATCGTAATTGTACATTATCCAAACATTTGATTGGCAGCCTTTAATTTTATTGAGATCCGTTTTACCCTCTTCTGGAAAACTAGAAAGTTTTTTACCTAGATCGATAAGTAATTGATATTTGTCGAGCCAATTATCAAAAAACCTAAAATTAGCAATGAGCTCCTGTTGGGTTAACTCTATACTTTCTTGCATACTTTCCTAATGGTAACATTTTAATTAAAACAAATTTACAAAGACTACGCAGGGAGTGATTATACCCAAAGCGCAGATCTTAGTAAACTCACAGTAAAGATTTTGTAGACCGACAGGGTGGTTGGTTATTCAGCAGCTTTATCTGGTTGTGCTGCTTTATCTTTAGCTTTCTGCTTTTCTAATAGCACTTCACGATCGCTTTTTAACTTGCTTGGCTGTGCAAGCCCCTGTGGTTCAACTGAAGGTTTTTGAAAAATTCTTTCGATTGGCTTTTTATTTTCAGAGCTTTCAGCGTCATTTTTAGCTTCCTTGTTCTTCTGTGCTTGAAGTTCTAACTGTTCACCAAGTTTCAAAATTTGTTTATTTATTTTGAAATCAGCTCCCAAAGAGGTATTTAGAATATTCTTAGCTTTTTGAAATGTATACTGATGATCAACTGCTCTAAGTTGTTCGGCTATGAAATCTAAAGCTTTTTTAGGTATCACATGTTCAGTAAAATAGTTACTCAATGGTTGTAATAAATTCGTAACTAATGTCGTTTTCCAGCTTTCAGTTTTAGTAAATATGGAAAATAAGCTAAATGCTAGAATTAAAGCAGCTACAATCACGCCCCTTGAGAAACCAAAAATCATTCCTAATAAGCGATCTGCTTTGCCGACATTATATAGTTTGAATTTTCTTCTGATCCTTTGAATTAGCTTAGTGGCGATAAACATAATAATAAAAAAGCTACCGGCCATTGCATAACCTGGAGTTAAAAAATTTCCGCCAAATATTTTATTAAATTGAATTGATATAATTTCATTGTGCGTAAGTGCCACATAAAAAGCTATCAATAGTGCTATAAACGAAAACAGCTCACGGAAAAAACCATTACGAAAACTTAATAAGCTAGAAATAATAATAATCGTTATTAATATCCAATCTGTCCATAGAAACATGCGCAAGCATCCTAATCATTAGTAAAAATATTAATCTGAACTAACCCAATTTTTATTATGAGAGATTACTTCAGGTTGATAATTTGTTTCATCTAAAATTCTATTTGCTAACTCTTTTACATATTTTAATTCTAGATCTGGGCCCACTAAGACCACAAAATCCGTAGAGGTTTTATGAGTGTAAGCTGGAATGCCCATACTTAGTAAACGGTTTTTGATTTTTTCCGCATCACTGGCATCACTAGCGGCAGAAACTCTTACAGCATACACATCTGTAGCACCAAGGCTAGTTGAGATGTTATATTTAACAGTTTTATTTGCTGTGCCCTCTGATACTTTATCAAATGACTTATTAGGAACATGCTTTTTATTTTGAATCTGAGCTTGTTCTTCAGCAGCTTTTAATTTTTCAACAATAGTTAAATTATTATTAATTCTCGCTACAACAGCTTCTTCCTTTGTATTTACTATTGTATTCTCAGATGTATTCTCAGAATCCATTGCTTCCTCAGGGCTAACTTGCGTTTTAATTTTTGCGACTTGCTCACCTGAAGATCTCTTAGCTACCGGGGTATTTACCGGAGTATTTATATGAATATCTTTATCCTTTTGTGAGGTTGCTTGCGGTCTAGTATTATCTGCATCATTCTGAGATAAAAGCACACTGTTATCAGCAATAAAATCAGAAATTTCTTTGCTATCAATTACCGGATTATCTTCAAGTCTACCACTCGACAATGGTGTTAATAGCTGTTCAATGTTTTGGGTCTCATTATCTTGATCAAAGAACATCGGTAAGAAAATAATTAACAGCGTAAAAATAACTACGGCACCGATCAGGCGTTGTTTCAGTTGTATTTCCATTTTTGTAATATCAAAGCTAGTTTAATCTCTTGTTATAAATTTAGTATAAATTTCATAGGCTGGTCCCACAATATGAAACGAGCCGAATATTATAAGTATACTATTATTATCACTGTTTTGCTCAAGAAAATTAAAAGCCGTATGACAACATTGTTCTATGTAATCAAAGCAACTATATTTTTTATCAGCATCATTATCAGCATCAATAGTTGCTAAAACCTCAGCTAACTCCTTCGCCGTAGTTCCCCTTTTATTATTTGTGCGATGAGGATATTCTATTTTAGTGCCACAAAGGTACCAATGGCTTATATGATGATTGATAACTCTCATACATTCAGCAACATCTTTGTCTTTAAACATACCAAAAATAGCTATTATTTTCTTCGAACCTAAATTAAGCTTATTCAGATAATTATTTAAATTTTTTACTGCCTGCGGATTATGCGCAACATCTAACAAAATAGTTTTATTTTTATCTAACCAACTACATCTACCGGTTACGCTGAGATTGTTAATCTTACCTTTAACCACATCTAACACACTACCTAACTTACTATTATTTAGCTCTAGATAAATACTTAGCGCTTTTAGGCTCGTGGCTATATTATTTAATCTAATACTATGAGATACCTGTTCTAATCCCAAATTTATTTTTGCTGCACGATTTTCGAATATGATATTATTATCCTGCACTATTAGATTATAATCATGACCAAATTTATGTAACTCTGAGTTACGCTCTTTAGCAATTTCAGAGATAATCTTTGGCATAAAATCATCACCATAAATTACTGGCTTACTATCCGTAATTATTCCTGCTTTCTCAAAACCTATTGTTTCCAAATCATTGCCTAAATATTCTTGATGATCATAATCTACAGAGGTAATAATTGCTAAATCTTTTGGTATGGCATTAACGGCATCTAACCTACCACCTAACCCAATTTCTAATAATAAGATATCTAAATTTTTCTGGCTAAAAATTTGCCAAGCAGACAAAGTAATAAACTCAAAAAAAGTTAATTCAATTTGATTAGCTTTAAGAGTTACTAAAAGATTAGTAAAACTGTCTATTAATTCTTGATCCGTGATATTAGCTTGATTGATTCGAACTCGCTCGTTAAATAACACAAGATGCGGAGAGGTGTAACAACCTGTATTATAACCAAGTGCTACAAATAATTGCTCTAATAAAGTAATGACGCTGCCTTTACCATTAGTCCCTGCTATAGTAATAATATACGGCGCTGGTTTTTGTAGATTAAGAATTTTTGCGGCTCGTTGAATATTATCTAAGCCCAGTTTAATTTTGTTGCTGCTAGATAAAAGATTATCTAGTAATTCTTGTAGCATAGTTGGTGAGATTTAAAAATTTAGCTAACAGCGAGCCGACTTTATTTCTCATATCACGACGGTCAATAATCATATCAACAAAACCATGATCTAATAAAAACTCACTTTGTTGAAAACCTTCTGGTAAAGTTTCTCTTACTGTTTGTTTAATCACTCTTGGGCCAGCAAAGCCAATTAAAGCTTTTGGCTCAGCAATATTAACATCACCTAGCATTGCTAAACTTGCAGAGACACCACCGAAAGTTGGATTCACCAAAATTGAAATATAGGGAATCCTATTTTCAGCAAGTCTTGCTAAAGCTGCACTAGTCTTAGCCATCTGCAATAAAGATAACAATCCTTCTTGCATTCTAGCACCACCACTAGCAGAGAAACAAATGAACGGTCTACGCTCTGCTATCGCTTGCTCTACACCTAGGACGAAGCGCTCACCTACAGCAGTACCCATTGAGCCACCAATAAAGTTAAATTCAAAACAAGCAGCAACGACCGCTATACCCGTTAAATAGCCCTTCATTACAATTAAAGCTTCGTCTTCATCTGTAGCTTTTTTCGCTGCTACTAATCGTTCTTTATATTTTCGGCTATCTTTGAATTTTAGAATATCTTGAGCTTGTACATTAGTAGCTAGCTCAGTATAAGAATCCGGATCAAGAAACAACTCCAAACGCTTACGAGCCGGCAATGTCATATGATGGCTGCATTTTGGGCATACAGCTAAATTACGTTCTAGTTCTGAACTATAAAGCACCGCATTACAACTTTCGCATTTTTGCCAAATACCTTCCGGGACCGACTTCTTACGCTCTTTACTTACCGTACTGATTTTAGAAGGAAATAGTTTTTGAAACCAACTCATATTCTTTAAGTTATTAATATGTTTTGTAAACTGAATTATGACATATATCAGTCCATCAATACAATATTATTGAGGCCCCGTAAATCTTAGAGTAATTAGCCTTTCATTACTAACCGCCAGCTTCTCCATAGCACCTGTGGCTTTTTTAATCTCCGTGAGTAACGCTGTTTGGATACGAGAATCAGCCGCACGTGCATGATCTTGTAATAAAGTTACTGCTAAAGGGCCTTTCATAGTTTTAACAGCACTCTTCGATTGATCTACGGTGTTAACAGCATTATGAGCAGTACTGTAAAGCCCTGCAGCCAAGATAACCTCAACTAATCTTTGCAAATTCGCCAGAGTAAATAAATTCTCATCAATAGTAAAATCTTTATTTTGCGAATATGTTTGGTAAGCCCAATATGCAGCAAATAGGACTAAACCGACGCGCCCACCTAAACCTAACTTGGCAAGAAGTTTTGCAAACGGGCCCATCCCATCTTGGACATTTTCATTAAACTCTTTAGTTTTAATTGCATCTATTTTTTCTGCTGCTAAAAATGGATCTACACTTAAATCTGCTTGGATGCCTGGATACATTGCCTTACTCCCTCTATTTGCCATATAATAATTATTACGCTTATGCTCACACACCATTAAAAGAAAATCAACATGAAATTATATTCTAAATTCAGCTCTCGACTATTACCGACATGGATTAGCTTAAGATTTGTATTAAACAGCCGTAAGTCGCAACACATTAAAGTCATTACTTTGACAACAATCATTAGTCTAGCATTGGGCGTAGCGTCTTTAATTACGGTTCTGTCTATTATGAATGGATTCTCATATGTTTCAAAAAATAGAATAACTAATTTAATACCACATATATCTATTAATACCTTCGATGACTATGAGAATTTACCTGAAACTTCCAGAACTAAAATCACCAAGACCCAATCAGAGAAAAAAATAAAAGACATTCAAAAAATTATTATCAACCGTCTCGGACCTGAAAAAATTCAAAATATTTATCCTAATTTACAAAAAAAAGCTTTTATCATTAATAATGATCAGCTTATACCTATTTTGATTAATGCCCTACCCAGTAATATCATCGAATTCAAATTAAACGATCTGAAAAATAACACAGCTCGGTACAGCGAAGATTACGACGACGAACACGCAAGCACGCAAACCCAACCAAGTAAAACTTACAACGGCATTGTTTTAAGCAGCAATATAATTGAAAAACTCAACAACACTAAGAATATTAGCATCATTACAGCTGATAATTTTTTTAAGTTTTATAATGTTGATATTAAAGATAGCTTTGTTGCCAACGATCAATTAATGGGCAACGTTGCTTTTATGGATATCACTTATGCTAGCGAAGCATTTGACGATTACAATATCAATAATGTTAACATAGACTTGGTGAATCCTAATAGCGCGCCCAGACATGCTAATCAGTTGCTGACTGAAATGCCTTTAGAAATTTCTAATTGGACACAACACACCGGTGTTTATTTTAAAGTCCTAGATTACACCAAGCAGATGATGTTTTTATTACTCAGCTTTATTATTCTAGTTGCTATGTTTAACTTAATCTCAACACTAACCACGGTCCTGAATGAAAAAAAAGCTGATCTTGCTATATTAAAAACTCTTGGGCTAAAAAGACTGCCTATTGTAAGATTATTTCTAGCCTATGGAACTATGATTACTACTTTTGGTTTAGCAATCGGAATAATTTTAGGTGTATTATTGGCTAATAACGTAACATACCTAGCTAATGGCATCGAATATATTCTAGACTACAAATTTGTTAACCCTGAGATCTATTTTATTAATTATTTACCGTCAAAAATCTCTAAGGGGGATATTTTTAATATTGTCGTTATAGTCTATGTGATTATGTTTTTATCTATTATTTATCCTGCCATTCGAGCAAGCAAAGTCATGCCGGCAAAGACTTTGCGGCATGAGTAATATTTGCCCTAAACTTTATCAAACAGGCTTCAGAAATTAGATTAATTAGAAGAATATTTATTGAAATCTATTTTTTTTAATTTAGAAAGTTTAGTACTATTTCTAACCTGCCATAAATCATATTGTGCTTGCATGTACAACCAGCTCTCAGGGGTTCTACCCAGAACTTTTGAAAGTCTATGGGCCATTTCTGGGGACACGCTGCTACTCTCATTAATGATTCTACTTAAGGTTGATGATGCTACCTCTAATTTTTTAGATAGAGTTCGTATGCTTATCTTAAAAGGATCCATATAGGTAACCTTTATGAATTCACCAGGGTGTGGTGGCTTGTGCATTGTCATTAGTGATAATCCTCATAATTTAATATATATGCGTCGCCATTCGTAAATATAAATGTCAGCCTCCAGTTGGCGTTTACTTTAATAGACCAATATTCTTCTCTAAAGCCTTTTAATTTATGCAAGCTGTAACCTGGTAGATCAATATCATTAATACATGTAGCAGAGTCAATCGCAGCTAATTGCATTCTTAATCGGTCTTTATGCTTGGTTTGTATCCCCGCCAAATCACCAGTTTTAAAAAACTTTTTTAATCCTTTATGTGAAAAACTTTTGATCACAGTATAGCCTTATGCGCATCACGCATCAATATATTTTTTGTAACTGATGTATATTCTAAAGTATTTTATATGAATTACAATAAGTTAGATCTAGAAACTAATCTATATGATTATGTTCGTATGTATAATATTCCTGCGATTCGAGCAAGCAAAGTCATGCCGGCAAAGACTTTGCGGCATGAGTAATATTTTCGCTAAACTTTATCCAACAAGCTTCAGACTTGATGCTGAACTTGAACAACGACTCGTATCTAGCGAACCTGCTGTTTCTTCTATAGCTTCCACTCTTCTTCTAAAATATGATCTTGAATATGATCTTGGTGGTGTTGGAGCTATAGAACTACCTACACATACTATTGAGTCAAGAACCGCGCTTGCAGAAACAGGATTATTGACTACAGACGGTAATGCTAGGGTTACTGTCGATCGCTGCGCTGAGCTTTGTCCAGTCGCTGTAGATTGAGGCACAGATAAACCATGTAAAGTGCCTAAAGGTAGCTTAGCTCTGGCACTATCCCCTGAAGCCGCTATAGCTGGCAAGAATCCAATCCTCCTACGAAGATTTTCTCTAAGATGCGTATCAGGAGATGTTACAGATCCACCAACAGGTCGGCTATCTAGGCTGGCTTCAGGAGGTGTAAAAGGTGTACCTGCAGGTAGAGTAATGGCTGGTTGTTCTAATAATTGTTCTCTTGGCGTCGGCGGGTTAGATGGTACTATATCAGCAACACCAGCTGGTCGTGGACTAGCAGTAGGAGAGCTTTGAACAGATGTTGGCATAAAAAACTCCATAAATACAATAAATACGATTTCAGATTGTTTATGATGGTACAGAATTATTAGCTATTCTATTGAATATCGCTATAAATCTAAGCATCGAGTTAGAAAACACGCAAAGAATAGCATGGTATAGGCTTGGTTACAATCTAAATTATATATTCCAGGTCTTTCATTAATGACTCTTACAATTGTAATCGTTCACGCCCCTAAATCTAAATAGTAATTTATCTTCCCCTTCAGGGGAAGTGGCCACACATTTCGCTGCGCTCCATGTGTGGTCGAAGGGGTGTCTATAATCTAGCAAGTACTTGAATATATATAATATTTGGGGTCAGGCTCAAATCGTTACAAGCATTTCTACATTTTTAGATCTTGCTACGTTAGAGCAACCCCTTCCCCTTTTGCTACGCAAAAGGTACTTCCCCTAAAGGGGAAGATCAATTATTCAGTATCGGTGAACAGTAACTTACAATTAGCGACTTTCTCGCCTTGATATCCAATGACATCCGATGAAATTCAAATTTTGTGGGCATAACCCAGGCCGCAACTATTAGGAAGCATTTTGGTTTTAGGGTTTAGCCAAAAACAACCATGTCTGCAATACTGTATCAGGATTAAGCGATATTGAATCAATCCCCTGCTCAACCAGCCATTTCGCAAAGTCTGGATGATCCGATGGGCCCTGCCCACAGATACCGATATATTTATTTTTTTGCTTACAGACCTTAATAACTTGCTCTAAGAGTTTCATAACAGCTGGATCGCGCTCATCAAAGTCTTGGGCAATCAAACCAGAATCTCTATCTAAACCTAGGGTTAACTGGGTTAAATCATTTGAACCGATTGAAAAGCCATCAAAATGCTCTAAAAATTGCTCAGCTAAGATAACATTAGATGGAATCTCGCACATCATAATGATTTTTAAATCATTTACACCGCGTTCTAGACCAAATTTTTTCAATATAGCGATCACTTCTTGTGCTTGATTGAGAGTTCGGACAAACGGAATCATGATTTGTACGTTTTTGAGCCCCATCTGTTCACGTACTTTTTTGATAGCTAAACACTCAAGTTCAAAACATGCCTGAAAGTTCTTATCGATATATCTAGCTGCTCCACGATACCCTAACATTGGATTCTCTTCTAATGGCTCGTAATTTTTACCACCAATAAGATTAGCATATTCATTACTCTTGAAATCTGACAATCTAACAATCACGGGTTTGTTTTTGAAAGCCACTGCTAACATAGCAACACTCGTAGCTAATTTATTTATATAAAACTCAACTGGCGATTTATACCCGCTAATATGAACAGAAATCTCTGCTTTTAGTTCATCACTAAGCTTATCAAACTCTAAAATAGCCTGCGGGTGAATCCCGATCATATTACTAATAATAAATTCTAAACGAGCTAAACCAATACCCGAATTCGGTAAATTTTGGAAGCTAAATGCTTTTTCCGGATTACCAATATTCATCATAATTTTGCAGTCTAAATCCGGCATCTGGTCGACATTGATCGTATCAACATTAAAATCTTTATTACCAGCATAAACATAACCAGTTTCACCTTCGGCACAAGAGACAGTAACAAAACTATCTTGTTCCAATACTTGCGTCGCGTTACCACAACCAACAATTGCTGGTATACCTAATTCACGGGCTATAATTGCAGCATGACAAGTCCTGCCTCCACGATTAGTCACAATAGCAGCTGCCTTTGCCATAATGGGTTCCCAATCAGGATCTGTCATATCTGTTACTAGCACGTCTCCTGCTTTAAAACTTTTCATATCTTTATGATGATTTAAAATAGTAACCGAACCCACACCAATCTTTTGACCAATCGCACGCCCTGTAACTAAACTTTCATCTTCGCCAATAGATTTATCGGTTAACTCATATTTTGTGATTATTCTTTGGTTCAAATTTGAATTTACAGTTTCTGGACGTGCTTGCAGTATAAACACCTCGCCACTTAAACCATCTTTTGCCCATTCAATATCCATCGGACATTGATAGTGCTGTTCAATAGTTAAAGCATGTTTAGCTAAAATCATTACATCGTTATCATTTAATGAGAACTTGTTCTGTTTGTCAGCAGGCACGTTAAGAGTCTGTACTGAATAACCTGCGCGGTGATCATCAGTATAACTCATCATAATAGATTTACTGCCTAAACGACGATTTATAATAGCCTCAAAATTATTACGCACTCCTTCTTTATGTACATAAAACTCATCTGGATTAACAACGCCCTGAACAACAGCCTCGCCTAAACCATAAGACGAAGTTATGAAAACTACATCATTGAAGCCTGTTTCAGTATCCATAGTAAACATAACGCCGCTTGAACCTAAATCACTCCGCACCATTTGCTGAATACCAGCTGATAAAGCTATATGATTATGATCAAAATTTTTGTGTGCGCGGTAAGCTATAGCTCTATCATTAAATAAACTTGCAAAAACTTGTTTCACTGCTAATAAAACATTCTCAACACCATGAATATTTAAATAAGTTTCTTGTTGTCCAGCGAATGAAGCTGTTGGTAAATCTTCAGCCGTTGCAGAAGAACGTATAGCCACTGATGACTGGCTACCATGGGTTAATTGCTGATAGAACTCTCTAATTTGAGCTTCTAGATCAGGTAACAATGGTGTATCCATAATTAATTGCCTAATTGAAGCACCAGCTTCAGCTAATTGATGGATATCATCAACATTTAAGTTTTTTAACTTAGAACGAATAATTTGATCTAAATTATTTTGTTTTAGAAATTGATTATAAGCATACGCAGTAGTCGCAAAACCATTTGGAACTTTAACTCCTAACTTGGATAGATTGCAAATCATCTCACCCAAGGAAGCATTTTTGCCGCCAACTTCTTCTATATTGTTTAATCCAAGTTGATTGAACCAAATTACTAACGGTAAACTCATGCCTAATCCTATGATTTGTTATTTAATTTATAATCCTATAAACTCAATATGATAAATCATGTATTGTATCATCATTTAAAAACTAAAATCCATCTATAACCTCTAGAGCATAATATTTATATGGCCGCCGAACTGCAAGATAATTTAGACTCCATCAATCGTAAAATATATTTCATCTCTGACGGTACAGGTATAACTGTAGAAAACTTAGGCGTGAGCTTATTAACGCAAT
>JACCDT010667528.1_pt1 | contig 68531 bp, 60 predicted proteins | sample 7446291 | NCBI WGS metagenome assembly JACCDT01 (sample SAMN15323446, study PRJNA562643) | freshwater metagenome | isolation source: river surface water | place: USA:Blue River Watershed | collected 2017-08-17 | reverse complement strand
TGCCCAATCGAGGGCCTGGGGGAATATAAATCTCGAGATCATCGATTTGATCATTGCCCCCTTCGGCCACCATTTTTTCGTAGGCTGCGATACGGCTTTTGGATTTTGCGCGTCGAGCGGCGGGCGTCTGATTAATCCATTCGAGTTCTCGCTCGAGTGTTTTAGCTCGATCTTGCTCTTCTTTTTTCTCTTGTCGTAAGCGCTCTTCCTTCTGCTTCAGCCATGACGAATAATTTCCTTTAAACGGAATTCCCTCGCCTCGATCGAGTTCCAAAATCCATCCAGCGACGTGATCCAAAAAGTATCGATCGTGAGTGACGGCAATCACGGTGCCCTTGTACTCCTGCAAATAGCGCTCAAGCCATGCCACGCTCTCCGCATCCAAGTGGTTGGTGGGTTCATCGAGCAGCAAAATATCGGGAGCTTCGAGAAGGAGTCGACAAAGAGCAACGCGACGGCGTTCTCCTCCCGAGAGAGTGGTGACCTTTGAATCAAGCGGGGGCAGGCGCAGTGCTTGGCTTGCGACCTCGAGCATTCGCTCCATTTCCCAGCCATTGACGGCATCAATCTTCTCTTGGACGCTTGCTTGTCGGGCAATGAGCTTTTCCATGTCTTCGGGGCTCATCTCTTCGGCAAATTTGGCGTTGATCGCCTGGAATTCCTGCAAAAGAGCTCCGATTTCCTTAAGTCCGAGAGCCACGTTTTCGCCGACGGTTTTGGTTTCATCGAGAGGGGGCTCTTGCAAAAGGATTCCTACCGAGAAGCCATCACTCTTTAAAACGTCTCCATCAAAATCTTTGTCCAGACCCGCGATGATCTTGAGCAGGGTCGATTTTCCTGCACCATTGAGTCCGAGCACGCCGATCTTCGCTCCGTAGTAAAACGAAAGGTAGATATCCTTAAGGATATGGCGTTTGGGGGGGACGATTTTGTTAATCTTTTTGAGAGTAAAAATGATCTTTTCAGACATAGTCCGGGACACCTTAATCTCGCTCCGCCCCAGGTGCAAAAGGATTATAGGGCCTAACAGGGGCTAATGCTTGCCAAGCGGGCGTGGATGCTGCTTATCTGACGCTGTCTAGGGGGAATAAGGGTGATGGGGTTTTGTGTTTCAAGTCTTTTGGCAATCAGTGCCGCGGCGGCGACAGCCAGCGGAGCAATCAATTTTGAGTCTCATAAGATCCAAGATTCTTGGCCTTATACGCAGGCAAGCTATTTGGTGACCAGCACTCGGCCTGCGTCGTCACTCATGGATCTTGTGGATTTGGCGCACACTCGCTACGAAGATTTGGTTTTTTTTGAAGGGCCGCTGGCCGTTTATGATCCGAAGGAGTTTAGAGCGGATCAGTTTTTGTTGCAGAATGGGGGGCCCATTTGGGTAAGTACTTCAGGGCATTGGAATTCCGTCACAATCGATGCCCCCGCCGAAATGCCTATCGGTATAAACTTTGGGACTCAGACCATCTACGATCCCACTCCTCATACGCCCAATCTCTATCAATTTACCGAAATTAATTGGAGTCAGTTTCCGTTCAAGATCACCGTGACTCATCGAGCGTGGATTTTGATTGATCCTTATTCGTTTCGATTGAATCAATACGCTCACGGATGGGAATCATCCACGATTCCTGAACCGGGAGCCATGGCGCTCATGGCGGCCGCAGGACTCCTGGGGACTTATCGCCCCCGTCGCAATCAGTGAAGGCCTCGAGTGCGCCTGGATTGCGCAGATTTGAGAATCTTTGAGTCGGTACGCTTCTTGCTTTCTTAGGTCAGTGCGAGAGGTTGCGTATGTATAAACACAGTGCGTTTATTATTTTTTTGAGTTTGTTACAGGCCTGTTCTTTAGGAAATCGAACAGAGTCGCCCGAGCAATCTGCTCGATCCATCCAAAACATCCCTCAAATTTCTGCACCAGAAATTGCCGGCAATAGCGCTGATCAGAATGAAGGGGGCTCCAGTGAACCTTCGACGGTAGAGGGCAAAAAGGAATCAGGGTCGCAACTGACGATTGGTGGACAAAAGTTTGAAGGCGACGAAGTCGGTCCGGTCATTGCGGGAGGGGTACTTCTTGGAATAGGAGCCATCGTCGGCGTCGTCTGTTTGACGGGAGCAGAATATGGTCCTTGCCCTGATTCAGCACCTGGTCACTCTGAGGCCAAAGTCTTAAGTCCGGTGCCCCAATGTGCTCCCGGATCTCAAGCGGTGACAGATGATTCGCAAGCTCTCCTCAGCAACACCGCACCTTGAGAGCTCTACTCGTAGTTCATCAGATCTATTGATTCAAAGATCTCGTCAGCAGATTCGAATGTCCCCGAATCAATCGAGATCTTTAGAACCTCGGCTTTGGGCCGAGTGTATCGCCGATCTTCAAAACACTCGCCAACAGGCGGAAACAAAATCTCAATTTCTTCACACGATGATTTTGGCATTTTACGAATCGGAAAAATTCTTTGAGGCCCCTGGGGAGGATTCTGTAATTGCCTTTCTCTCTCTTTGCGGCGCAAGCACTCGAGGATCTCTGGGGTCATATAGTCATTTTCATTTGCTGGAAGAGGTGTCCCTGGCTTGTAATGATAAAAATGATAGTTTCCTTTGCAGTAGGCTTCTTTCTCTGCGTTTGTTTTGCCCTGAAACTCTCCCCATACAGAATCAGCACAGGCCTTGATTCGCTGCCAGTTGCGGTCTGCTGATTTGCCTTCGGGCTCCACTTTCATATTTGGTGGGCATTTACATTCAATCTGTCCAGGCTTTAACCCTGGGGGGTACTTCCAATCTCGACAGACCACAGAGATCGCATGCATGCGGCACATCTCTTGCCATTTTGGATCGACGGGATATTCGGGATCTGTTGAGCAGGGATTGACGGGGTTGTCTGGATTGTTAGGATCTGGTTGCGGAATTTCGGACTGAAACAAACTGATTTCGCCCCATAGGATGCAGTAAGCGGTTTCTTTCTTGATGGGCTTCGTGCCGCGACCATCGCAATAATTGTCCTTCACTTTGACCTCGGCGCATTTAATTTTTGTGCCGGGTTCCAGTTTTTCTCCAAAACTCATCATGAGGTTTTCGTAATAAGTCGTATCCTCCTCACAGTTGACGGGATCTGTTCCCAGATCAGGATCTCCCCCTCCCGTGGTCGATGATACAGCAGCGAAAATAAGACTCTGCGAAACAGCAGAAATCAGATGTGATAGTCCGAGCATTGTGAACCCCCTCCAATGACTTTGGTGAACTGGATTCACTATTATAAGTGAGGATCTAGCGCTTTCGATAACTTCTCAATTTTCCAGTAAATTTGGACGTCTGGGCGACTGGCTTAAGAGACAGGAATTGACATCTGTGGGGTTACGGATTTCAACTACTTGCAATGAGTTGGATCAATGATCTCAAGGCCCCGGGGATTCAAACGAAGCCGACACCGGCAACCGAATCCAAGGCTCCAGAGAACCTTTGGACCAAATGCGTGGATTGCGGCGCTATTCTTTACCGAGTGGAGATCGAGCGTTCGCGCTATGTCTGCCCCAAATGTGATTATCACTTTACGATGCCTGCACGGGATCGAATTGATCTGCTTTGCGATGCAGGAAGCTTTAAGGAAATGGATATCAACCTTCAGGCGACCGATCCCCTGCATTGGACGGATTTGAGCGCTTACAAAGATCGCTATCGATCGGCCCAAAAAAAGTCTGGCGAACACGATGCCGCGATTTGGGGCGAAGGACTCTGCGACGGAAAGCCTGTGAGCATCGCTGTTTTTGTTTTTGAATTTATGGCCGGAAGTATGGGCTCAGTCGTCGGTGAAAAGGTTACTCGCTGCTTTGAGCATGCGCTCGAAAAAAAGATCCCGGCGATTGTGGTTTCGGCCTCCGGGGGGGCCCGAATGCAAGAAGGAATTTTTTCGCTCATGCAGATGGTTAAAACCTGTGCCGCTCTCAAGCGAATGAAAATGGAGGGCATTCCTTTTGTTTCGCTGCTCGCTCACCCAACAACGGGAGGAGTGGCGGCGAGTTTTGCGAGTCTCGGAGATGTGGCGATTGCAGAGCCTCAAGCCCTGATCGGATTTGCAGGACCGAGAGTGATCGAGCAAACGATTCGTCAAAAACTTCCTGAGGGATTTCAGCGCGCCGCATTTTTGTTTGATCATGGCATGGTTGATCAAGTGGTCGCTCGCAAGGATCAAAAAAAGACAATCTCTCGTATCTTTAAGCTCTTGTATTGGACTCCCAAAGAAACATCCTGATTCACATGAAAAACACACGACCTGATCCCAAGGTCTTTGAGATTCCGAGTCGTGATACTTATAAGCTTGAGAATATTCGCCGCGTCGCTGCGGAGCTCAACAATCCTGAGCGAGGGCGTACGTGCGTTTTGGTGGCTGGGACAAATGGTAAGGGGAGCATCTGCGCATTTTTGACCGCGCTTTTGATCCAAAAGGGCCTAAAGGTCGGAACGTTTTCGTCGCCGCATATTGTGCATCCCGAAGAGAGAATCCGAATTCAAGGCCGACCGATTTCGCGCACACTTCTTAGGCGGTATGAGTCGAAGTATCGCAAAGATCTTCAGGATCTCACCTTTTTTGAGCGCTGGACGATGCTCGCTTTTTTGATTTTTAGAGATCAAAAAGTCGACATTCAATTATTGGAGGTGGGAATGGGCGGCCGCCTTGACGCCACCAATATTTCGGAGCCAGATTTGAGTTTGATTACCACCATTGGCTATGATCACCAAGAAGTTCTTGGGAATAGTCTGACGGAGATCGCAGCTGAGAAAGCGGGAATCATGCGACTCAAAAGGCCCGTGGTGATTCTTCCTCAAGTGCCGGAGGCCAAAAAGGCTCTCAAAGAGTCGGCGCTGAAGACAAAGACTTCGATGACTCGGTTTATCAAAGTGGGAGATCGCAACCGCACAGAGGAAAATATATTAAAGTCGGTACGCCGAAGTCTTGGGCTAGAACAGTCGTTGAATGCGCGACTCTGTTTGCATGCGCTCGATTTATTGAATCTTAGAGGTCCAAAGCTTTCGTCTCACAAAATAAAACGCGTTTTTTGTGCCCGCAATTTGTGGCCTGCACGACTTCAGTGGGTGCATCAAAAGCCCGTATTTTTTTTGGATGGGGCCCACAACGAAAACTCAGCCAAAACTCTTTCCAAATATTTGAGGCAAAAATTTAAAGGCAAAAAATTCAGTCTCATCTTTGGATCAATGCGAGACAAAGAAATCTCGGCTGTGATCTCGGCGTTAAGGCCTTTTGTCCGAGAGGTGATTGCCCCTCATTTTTATCTCGAGCGCCAAATGGATCCTCAGACCAATCTCAACCATTGGAGAGCCGCGGGCATTAAAGACCTCCGTGCGGTCAATTCGGTCGCTTTAGCCCTTAAGATTCTTTGGCCCCGAGGCCACAAACCCGTCAAAGACTGCCTCGTAGCGGGTTCTTTTTACTTGGCTGGGTCGGTCTTGAAGGCGCTTGAGAATCGAGGCGAAAAGTTGAAAGATCAACGTCAATGAAGCGCCCGTTGACCATGGTCACTTGCTATGATTCGAGCTTTGCTCGTATTTGTGCGGACATCGAAGGCTTAGATTTTTTGCTCGTCGGGGACTCGGCCGGGATGGTGATTGCAGGTGATTCGACAACGACACATGTGAGTTTAGAGCAAATGCTTTACCATACGCGCTCGGTCGCACGCGGTCGCCTCCTCGGAAAGAATTCAAAAATTTCGGTGATCGGAGATCTTCCGATTGGCACGTATCAAAACGCTTCTCAAGCACTCGAGACGGCTCGGGCTTTTGCTTCTGCTGGAGCAGATTGGATTAAACTCGAGGGCGGCGTTTTTGAACAAGTCAGTCATCTCTCGCAAAACAACTTTCGTGTTTGCGCGCATATTGGATTTACCCCTCAGTCGATCGTGAACCCTAAAGTTCAGGGCAAGTCTGAGAGCGAGGCGGCGCGACTCAAAGAGGAAGCTCTCAGACTTGAGCACGCTGGAGCTCAAATGATTGTCCTTGAGCTCGTCCCTTCAAAGTTAGCACAAGAGATTACGAAGTCTCTCTCGATTCCAACCATTGGGATCGGAGCGGGCGCCGCATGTTCGGGGCAAGTATTGGTGCTCTATGATTTGTTGGGACTCAATCCGGACTTCAATCCTAAGTTTTTAAAAAAATATCTGAATGGTTATCAAATGGTGGGGGAGGCGCTTCGCCACTATGTGAAGGATGTCGAGTCAGGATCCTTTCCGACCTCGGAGAATTCGTTTTCATGAAGATCTTAAGAACTCGCTCTGCCCTGATCAAATGGAGAGCGGAGCAGACTCAGTCTGTGGGGTTTGTGCCAACCATGGGAGCTCTGCATGAAGGTCATTTGTCACTTGTGCGTCGAGCGAAGAGAGCTCATCCGATTGTCGTCGCGAGTATTTTTGTCAATCCCACCCAGTTTGGACCGAGCGAAGATTTCAAAAAGTATCCGAGGCATGAATCTGCAGATTTAAAGTTGCTGAAGTCAGCAGGATGCTCCGCTGTCTTTTTGCCTCGATCGGTCTCGGAAGTTTATTCGGATATTCACGAAACAAGCATCAAGGCTCGACCGTCTTTGAGTTCGATTTTGTGTGGGCGGTTTAGGCCGGGGCATTTTGATGGAGTCGTGACAGTTGTCTATAAACTCTTTCGATGGGTGAAGCCGGCGAGCGCCTTCTTTGGGGAGAAGGACTATCAGCAGCTTCAGATCATTAAAGCGATGGTCTCAGATTTAGGGGTGGGAGTGCGAGTTGTGCCCTGTCCTATTGTGCGTGAGAGCTCAGGTCTTGCCATGAGTTCGCGCAATGCCTATTTGGATTCAAAAAGTCGCTTAGCTGCTGCAGAGATCTATCGCATTCTCAAAACTTCTCAGACACTGACCGAGGCGAGAAGGGGGCTCAAGCGTGCTCAGTTTCGAGTCCAGTATTTGGAAGCTTGGTCCAAAGATTTGACGCACCCCGTCGATCGCAAAGGGCGGTGGCTAGTCGCCGTCCTCTATCGAGGTGTGCGCTTGATCGACAATCTCAACAAAAATTAAAAAGCCGCGCTCTCCCTGAGGAAAGCGCGGCTTAGTGAAAGACGGTAACGTCTTAAACGTCAGCGAGCTTGAGCGGACTCGAGCTGAGCGATGCGATTCTTAAGGGTCTGAATAGCATTCGCTGTGATTTGGCCTCGGTCTTGAAGGGCTCTCTCGACTCGTAAGTCTAGTGTGCGATCAAAAGCATCGATGTCTCTTAACTGATCTTGCAGTCTAAAAGAGTCGTCAGCGGTAAGAAGCTTTTGACGAACCAGCTGACTCAAGACTTGATGAACTTGAGTTTCACTTGTTGGTGCAATGCCATGGCTTACTGCCGTTGCAATTGAAAAGAGATCCTTAAGAGTCTGCTCACGCTCAGTGACCATTTGTTGCGCCCCTGTCGATCCCAATGTCGTGATTTGATTCACGATTTTCCCCCCTCATCCTATTACACAGAGGGATAACAAGAGGAGTCAAACAAAATTGATTTGCCCCGTAATTTCTTTTTCGATCTGACGCAGGAGGTCGAGAGCAAAATCTTTTTGTGAAGGAGAGGCGAGCACAAGAAGGAGAGATCGATCGTTCTCATGGCGCTCAGTTCGAATTCTTCCCACGCCTTCGTAAGCATCAAAGATCGCTTGAATGAAAGCGACTTCGGATCGAGGCGCCCAAACGTAGAGGCGATGCGTGTCAGCAGTCAGTGCGGTGGAATCCGCATTCAGACTGCTTTCGAGAGAAGTTTGAGGTTGTGAATTTTGCATCTTTTTTTGCCTTCTACGCAAATGTCTTCATAGAAGATGCGCTCAAGTCTGTCTACTCACTCTTGGGGCGGTGCATCATAGAAATTGTAAACTTTATTTTCCGTCTTCAAATAGAACGGCGAATTCAGTGGCTTACGCACTCAGGTCTTTGTGCCCACTTTTGTTGCAACGCCGCTGGCACCAAGGTTGCGATCTCTTGACCCATCGGTCGACACCGCCGGGGTGGTGTCAGTCGGCCGAAACTCTTTGTGAAACGAGAGTGGGGAGAACGTAAACATGAAATCAATCGTACTGGTTCCGACACTTTTGACAGCAGCATTACTGTCAACAGGTTGTGGCGATATGGCTTTGGGTGACAAGGTTCAATTGAATTTGGATGTCGAACAGCAAACAGCGCAGTTGAGTATCGAAATGAGTGATGGCTTGCAGATCAATATGCTCAATGGAAGCTATCCCATCGGTAATGGCATGGGGCAACTCGTCTTTACTCCGGCAACTCAGACTGAAAACGCTCGAATTGGAGTCGAAGTGAGTTTGCAAGCTTTAGTGGCAGGACAGCTCGGAAACATTGGCACCGTGGCGACTTTGCCTAACGGAAGTCCTCTCCCTGTGGCTATCCAAGCTCCGCTTTTGAGCATTCCTGTTTATAAGGCAAATGGCTTTGATGTGGATGCACTCCTCAGCATCACCCCTGAACTTCAGATTGCCACCACGGTGGGCATTCCTCAGATGAACTCTCAATATGTTCCTGCAGGATTAGCTGTTTGTCAGAATTTTAGAAATGAGCAGAACTTGGCTTTTGCCGCGATCTGTTTGTACGGACCGGGCAGCGGCAAAAATGGAGGGATTTTCGTCGGAGCTAATCTGGGCGATGTCTTTGACTTTGCTACACCCGCTCCTCAACCCAATATGGCGATGGCGATGTCATTTGCCTCTGCACCTGAAGCAAGTTTCTTAAGAGCGATGCAGTCTGTCTCGATTTCGTCGAGCGACTGGAGTGAAGAATTGCACAATCCTCGAAAAGTTTCGAACCGCAATTTGCTGACGGCAAAAAGGAACGTCGCAAAGATCCTCGCGGCAAAGCGTTAGACAACAAACAACGAACGAACAACAACCGAATGATCTGAACTACACGCACAGGGCCCGGTGACTACCGGGCCCTGCTTTTTTATGCCGCCGGCATTCGTTCGAGAACTTGCTTTAAGCGCTCTTCAGGCACTGTGAGCGACATGCGAAAATAGCCTTCACCCACTTTTCCAAATCCATGTCCTGGCGTGACGACTACTCCCTTATCCATCAATTGAGAGGCAATCTCTTGTGAGGACATCTTGCTCGGATTTTTGATCCATAAATAGAATGTCGCTCCTCCATCAAAAACTTCGTAGCCCTTGGCCTTGAGCCCCTCGACCATCAGCTTTCGGCGATAGTGATAAACCTCTTTGGAGGGGGTAATGAGTTCTTCGTCGGCTCCTTTGAGTGCTGCCATTGCAGCGCGCTGGATGGGCATAAAAATTCCCGTATCAAGCGTGGCTTTGATTTCATGGAGTGCGCCGACGAGCTGAGCTTGTCCGACGGCAAATCCCACTCGCCAACCGGTCATATTGTACGTCTTACTGAGACTAAAGAACTCGACCGCCACATCCTTGGCTCCGGGAACCTGCAATAAGCATGGCGGCAGATCTCCATAGCCTTGCTCGCAGTAGGGCGAATCCGAAACAATCATAAACTTATAGTGCTTCGCTCGTTCGACGAGTTCGGCATAGGTGTTGAGCGATATTGTCGCTCCCGTTGGATTGTGCGGATAATTAATAAAAATCAATTTGATCGAACGCCAAACCTCGTCGCCAATTTTTGACCAGTCGGGTTTAAAATCATTTTCCCAAAGCAAAGGATAATAGAGAGGTGTCCCTCCAGCCAAAATCGTAGCGTTCGTATACACGGGATAGCCTGGATCCGGGCTCAATGTATAATCACCAGGATTCACAAAGCACTCTGTAAAATGTGACAGTCCTTCTTTGCTGCCAATCACTTGGCAAACTTCTGTGTCAGGATTGACCGAGACAGAAAACCGACGATCCATCCACTCAGCGATCGTTTTGCGAAACTCTGGTAAGCCAGCGTATGAAGAGTATCGATGGTTTTTGGGTTCCGTCGCCGTTTCTTGCAAGACCTTCACAATCGCGGGAGGGGTGGGCAAGTCGCAATCGCCCATTCCAAGATCAATCAGATCCTTGCCTTCGGCTAAGAGCCGAGCCTTTTTTTTGTTCACTTCGGCAAACACATAGGGGGGCAATTTTTGAAGTCGCAGGGCCTTTTGAAAACTCATTTTAAAACATCTCTCATCGTATAAAAGCCTTTCGATTTTTTTTGGAGCCACTCCATGGCCGAGAGCGCACCCTCAGCAAAAATATTTCGGGAACGAGCCTCATGGGTCAAGGTGAGGTTTTCGTCTTTGAGTTTGAAGGTCACCGAGTGAATTCCAAAGACCTCTCCCTCTCGCTTAGACACAATTTCGATCGTCTGTTGGGGCGAAGCTTGCAAAATTCGACTTTGAATTTTGAGGGCCGTTCCGCTGGGCGAGTCCTTTTTGTGGATATGATGGATGTCGAGAATTTCGACGGGCGCCTTTGGATGATCGCCGGCCATACGCTCGGCCCACTGGCAGAGCCGCTCCACACCCAGAGAAAAATTCGAATCCCATAAAAACGGAATCTGATTTCCAATTTCCTTTAAGCGCGCATCGACTGCCTTCATATTCTTAAAACCCGTGCTCCCACAGACCCATGGAATTTGGGCCTCCAAAGTCTTTTGAGCAATTTCTTCAAACGCCTCTGGGGATGAAAAGTCTACAACCCCGCCGCATCCTCTAAAGCTCTGAAGAGGTTGCTGACGGGAATGAATTTTAAAACTCTGTCCGCGCGATTTTAACTGTTCTTGAAGAGCAAGACTCATGCGCCCTTGAGCTCCAATCAAAATGATGTCGGTCATAGCCAGCTTTTGAGTTCCTGTAAGAGAGGGGCCTTAAACTTTTCGTCGAGCGAAACAAGCGGAAGACGTGGCAACAGGTCCTTCTTCAGGATCGAGCCTACAGCAAACTTTGTGGGAATCGGATTGGATTCCGAGAATAAAAGCTGAGTGATTCTTGAAAGCTTGAGATGCAGTGTTCGAGCCGACTCCATCTTGCCTTGGTTCCAGAGCGACCAGAGTTCGGCTACTTTTTCGGGCAATACGTTTGAAAGCACGCTGACGGTCCCTTGACCTCCAAGAGCCCAAACCGAAAGATTGAGAGGATCATCTCCACTCAAAAGTACTTTGCCTTGAGGAATTTCACCGAGAACGGATTGAATTTGCTCTATTGAGCCCGAAGATTCTTTGACGGCCAAAATATGCGGAATCGCCCAAAGGGTTTTAAGACTCTCAGGCAACAAATTCACACTCGATCGACCGGGAATATTATACACAATGAGGGGAGTTGAGGCGCGAGCCGCGATGGCTTCAAAGTGTGCGACGAGTCCTCTTTGAGGAGGTTTGTTGTACGCAGGATTAGAAACCAAAACTGCGTCGACACCCGTCTGGGAAATCCAATGATAACGATCAGCCGTCGCTTGGGTGCCGCTCATCCCGCAGGCGCCGATCACTTGAATTTTGCCTTTATGCTCAAGAGCCACTTTGAGAAGAGTTTCGAGTTCACTCATTTCAAGCGTCTGGCCCTCACCCGTGGATCCTCCGAGAACAATGCCCTGGATGCCGGCCGCAATCTGTCTTTGAATGAGATCCCTAAGGACGCTTTCGTCTATCCCGCGACCGTTGGCTTTAAAAGGCGTAATCAGGGCGGTATAAACCCCCTTAATGATATTGGGCATAGTCTTTAAAGGTTTACGATAAAGAGACTCGTCTCGCAAGAAGGCTCGAGGCCTTGAGGTAAGTGGGGACTTTTTCGTTTCGGATGAGGTCCTCAGGGGTCTCTCGCTCACGAATCACATGAAATCGTCCATCATGAATGAGGACCTCGGCCGCACGGGGCCGCGAGTTATATTGGCTCGACATGCTCGCTCCATAGGCTCCAGCACTCATGACCGCAAGAAGATCGCCGGATTGAAAGTTTTGAATTCGGCGAGTTTTAGTCAGAATATCGCCACTCTCACAATTGGGTCCTACGACCGCAGCTTTGATCTTTTTGTATCGTCGATAATGCACGGGCAATATCGCGTGATAAGAACCATAGAGAGCGGGGCGAATCAAATCGTTCATGCCGGTGTCTGTGATCACATAGTTGTTGGTCTCACCGCGTTTGGAATAAATCACATGAGTTAAAAGCACTCCGGCATTGCCCACAAGTGATCGACCAGGTTCCAAAATGAGGGTGAATTTTCGATCTTTGACTTCGCGCAGGATCGATTGAGCCCAGGCCCCTAGAGCCGGTGGCTTTTCGTTGTTATAGACAATTCCCAAACCTCCGCCGACGTCAAAGTGAGTGAGGTCGGCCTTTAATTTGAGCGCTTCATCAAAAAGTTTAAGCATTCGTTTGAACGAATCCACATAGGGACTGATCTGAGTAATCTGACTTCCTATATGGCAGCCGAGTCCCACGAGATTGACGTTCTTGAGTTTGAGCGCCTGGCGAATCAGCGCGGGCGCCTCACGATAAGGAATCCCAAATTTGGATTCGCGCAAACCCGTGGCCACATAGGGGTGCGTTTTGGGGTCCACATCGGGATTAACTCGAATCAAAACATTCGCGACTTTTTTAAGAGTTTTAGCGACAAAATCAATGGCCACAAGCTCAGGCTCGCTCTCGACATTAAAGGCCAATATTTTTTTGCGAATACCAAAATCAATCTCGTCCTTTGTTTTGCCTACACCCGAAAAGACAATTTTCTCATTGGGGACTTCGGCTTCGAGAGCTCGGTAAAGTTCGCCCCCAGAGACAATATCGGCCCCACATCCCTGTTGAGCGAGGGTTCGAATAATCGCCAAATTAGAGTTGGCCTTAATCGCATAACAAACAATATGCGGAATCGGCTCAAGCGCTCGATCGAGCTCTTGATAAGCCTCTGTGATCAATTCGCTCACATAAACATAGGTGGGAGTCCCCACTTTTTCGGCGATCTCACGCAATGAGACGCCCGCGGCCGAGAGGATATGATCTTGATACTTAAAGCCGTTGAAGATGGTTCCCATGAAGCCCGCTGTCCTTGTTCAACTAAAAAGTCGCCGTAATGCCCCCGCGCATCAAGATCACAGAATGCCCACTCGAAATTCTTTCATAAGCTTTGTTGGGGATAAAATGTCCCCAGTCCAAATAGGCCGACCAATATTTATCCATGGGCCAAGTAGTCATGATGTCGTATTCGACACCGTACCAGCGCCCCGCCATCTCGTTTGTTTTGGTGGCGGCAACAGGCATAACCACATTGATCGAGGGCTTAAAGAAAGAAGTCGCATCATAATCCAGTCGAAGCCGGCCATAAAACGCATTGGCAATCGCTCCGGCGTGAGGAGATGTCGCTGTCGCAGATGATGTCACCGTTCCAGTAGAATCTTTCGTATAAAGTCCTCCAGGAAGAGCTTCTTCAAAGACGAGGAGCGAAACATTGTAATCTCGATTGAAAGCCATCGACTTAATGTCACCCGCGGCCAGATCACTTTCCGAGGTCCCGCTCGAATATCCAGGCTCAATCATAAATTTAGTTTTGGGGCTCAGTGTGAATTCGGCTCGAGCGGCCGAGTTGATCGCCATGATATTTTTGCCAGCGTATTTGCCGCTGACGAGGAGAATTTCGGCCTGCAGATTGACGGGTTCAAACTTCTGCTGAACATAAAAATCAAAGGCCCAGTAGGACGACTTCAAATTGGCGGCATCTGCCGATGTGGTGTCTGCGCTCCCACCTTCCGTCGTTGAGGTGGATTTGTTCTGAGAATTATAAGAGAGGTAGAGCCCTACTTCCTGAACATCCGTCATCCGACCAAAATGAAAAAAGTACTCTATATAATCGTCTCCTCCGTTATCCAGGGAGCCCTCGCTCCTCCAGCTCAAACCCGGGCGGACGTAATAGGGGCCAAACGAAGTATCAAACATGATTCGATCTCGAGTCGTGCCCACTTCTTGATGAGTCTCATCGCCTGCATTGGCATAAATCCCCATGCCGAGATGAACGGGCATTCGACCCACTTTGATTGTTCCGTAGGGCAAGTCAAATTCTCCCCAAATGCGACGAAGCTGAAGGGGAGTGAGATCCGATGTATCGGAGTAGCCTTCTGGCGCCGCGACCCCTCCCATGGAGGTGCGCGTGTTGATTCCGCCGCCGACGACGGCATTGTTTTCATCTGAATCGATCAAGCGGTTCTGGGTTGTGGCAGGATTGCCATACGTTGTCGCTCGAAAAGGATTGTCGCCTAAGACCCCGTCAAAAAAATTGAGAGAAGTTCGGACTCGAACTTTGTCCGAAACAAAAAAAGTAGGATTGAGGCGGAATCTCAGATCGTTAAACTGGCGCAGCTTAGGCGTCGCATCTCGATCCAAATCAATGTTGTAAAAGAGATTGTAGCGCGTTCTAAAATAACCTTCCCAAGCGACGTCCGCACCGAAGGTCGGCAAAATCGAAGAGGTCAAAATAAAAGCAGAAAGAAGGGCGACTCTGTTCAGAAACAGACAAGACTTCATGGCCCTCAGGTTTAGGAAAAGAGATCTTTCTTGTCATCGAAAAACGTTAAAAACTCGAACCCAACTGAAAGTAAAATTCATCTTGCCTTTCTTTGGCGAGGTTATCTCCCTGTCGAAACAAGAGGTAGGCGTAACCGAGGCGATACTGAAGCGGAGGCGCATACGTCACGCTGATATCAGACCTCAATTCGACACCCACGCTGGCACTCGGGCGTGCGTCTTTGAGATCACGAACAGTGCCCGGTCCGACCACACGTTGGCCGAGTGAATACGAATAGGAGTTTGTGGTCGGATTAAATGCATAGTTTTCAGAAGCCATGCTGACGTCCTGAATCTGAAACGTCTCGCCGATGTCCGTAAAGACGGCAGAATGCAGATTCTTAAACCAAAGCGGCGCGGTTCCAAAGCCGGGCATCGACTTGAGAAGCGGGAAGCGATACTCCAAAGAGGCCAAGAACAATCCCTCACCCTTAAGATTGGACTGAGGCAATCCTCGAAGCGAATAACTCCTTCGGTTCATGCTCGAAAATGGATTTTCTCCCAAGCTTCCGCCGAGCAAAAAGCTACGCTGATATTGAGGATCAAGCCACTGAAGTCCTCCCACGAGTTTTGTGGCAAAAGCATGGTCTCCTCCTAAATGGAAAAAATTCTTTGCAGACAGGATCGTTGTCAAAGTCTGAAAGTCGCTGCCCGCCACCTGAGGCGTGTATTCGGTTGAAAGGCTCACCGCGTGTCCTTGATGAGGGCCAATTCCATCGACATAGGCCTCGTAATCGCTGGCCCATCCAAGATTGAAGCGACCTCCCCATTGAGTTCCCATTTCGGGACTGAGTTGAACGCCATTACTTTTGCCCGTCAAAAGACCCGCAGGCTGCGAATGCAAGTTTGTGCGATACTCATAAAACCCGGCGAGGGAGAGATTCCATCCTGTCGGTCCATTCTGAGTGCGAATCTGATGAGCCACTCCGGCCTGGCCGCCATAAATGCGTTCATAGTAATCATCCGCATCGAGAGTGTAAGTGTTGGCGGTTCCGCTCGGCACCCACATCACGCGTCCGTAGTTGTAGATTCCGGCATAACCTCCGGCAAAAAATGTAAAATCACTGATGCCCTTGTAACTATAAGAAAGCGCAGCACCTGGGCTTCCGGCTCCAAAAAGATAAAATCCAAACAAAGTCCACTGATGAAACCCTAAAGGATCTCGCGCGCCAGTCTGAGCTCCGAGCAGCGAATCACTCTCTGTATATAAAAAGAGAGGGGCCAAAAAGCGTGGAGCGAGAGCACTGCCAAATTGATATCCGCCGGCAGGGGTCGGAGCTTTGGCTGGGTAAGTCTTGGCTTCGCCATAAATCTTGCCCGAAGCGCTTTGTGCGCCAAGGCTCTGAAGTGACGAAACGAGTTTTAAGACATAACCGCGTGGACTGAGTTCACCCACAGCGAGGCGAGAACCCATCAGAGTGGGGAGCGAACAAGCGGTCACACACTCTGTCAACGCTTGGGTCTCTCGAGTCTGAATATCAATGCGATAAATATTCGAAATCTGCTCCTTGGAGTTTTTGAAGAAAGCATCCGTCGCGTAGATGATTTGTTCATCGTTCAAAAACACAGGATGATAATCATCGTAGTCATCGTTGGTCAGTGCTGAGACAGAACGAGACTGCAAATCCAAAAGATAGAGATCTCTATTTTTGTTTTCACGCTTCATCGAAAAGGCCAGCAATCGGCCGTTGGGAGACAGACTCGGTTTGGCTAAGGAGTTTAATCCCTCGGCATTGTAAAGAACTTCGAGATCTGACTTTGCAGACAACGGCTCCTCAGTAGAAATAACACCTTCGATTTTGGCCCAAGGAATCCGAACGAGAGAGCTTTCAAACTGATCGGTCCGTACGGCATAAAGAGCATCGGCTCCAATGACGCCATCTCTCAGTCTTAAGTGCCTCGTGAGTCGGATTTCCTTTTCTTTGGCGAGGTCATACAAAAAAAGATCATGGTATGACGAATAGGAATCTTTGGATTGAGGCGAGGCATAGAGAAGATAGCCCTTTCCAGAATGAACCCTTCCTGCGGTGCCTGACTTAATTTTTTTGGAAGAAGTGATCTTGCCAAGCTCATCAAATTGAAATGCCATGATTTGGTAATCTCGATCCGCCTTAACGGGCGCATAGAGAGTTTTGGTGGACTCATCCCAGCTGCCAAGCCCTGATAGATTAAAATCCTGGCCATCCACTTGAAGAGGCAAAGTACGAAACGATGTGGGGTAAGACTCAGCAAAGGTCTTCCATTTTGACTGTTGTTCACTCTTCCATTCTTCCCAGAGTCGATGAAAGCTTTTGCCAAAGACGGCATCGGTCTTAAAATTCATGAATCCGGGAATCGGATTGCTGGCTGTGGAGTGAGTCCAATCAATGACTTTTTGTTCACCGTAGGTGCGATCTAAATATTCAAAAAATCCAATTCCGTACCAATAGGCGGCGTTGCCGTAGGGATAGGTGTCATTCCAATAGGTCGCGCGATCAATGCCCGCAAACTCATTCTGGAGACTGACGGTTCTCAAAAAGGCAGAGATCATACTGGATCGGCCACGGCCTCGAGTCGTCTGTTTGGTTTCGTAAAATATCGCAATGCCTTCATGCGCCCACTGCTGTTGAGGAGCATTGGGGAGCCAAAATCGCCCAAAAATCCATCTCAAGGGTTTGTTGATTCCGCGAGCCATATCCAAATGGATCGTGTGTGTAAACTCATGCGCAAAGAGAGTCGCAAACCAATCATCGTAATCATCGAGCGCTGTTTCATCGAGAGGAGGGGAGCCGTAGAGATAAATCGTATTGTACGGCAACGGAATCGCGAGACCATTCGGCGAGTCCGAAGGATCGCTCAAAACGACATGAATGGGCTGGTCTGGCTCCCAGCGAAACGTTTTAGTTTTGGTTTCGTAGAGATCCTCAGCTCTGACGGCGATTCGCTGACCATATTTTTCGAGAATCGTAGGATAGTGAATATAAAAATGCTCGGTTTTGAGAGTTTTCCAAGTCAAGTCTGGGTCCATCGTGGGAGCGCCGACTTGTTGCGTTAAAATCCACGAGGCCAAAAGCTTTGTGATCATGAACATAGTTCACTATCTCACCATGAGCAGGGCCTGTTCCAAAACTCTTATTTTGAGGGGCAGAAATCCCCAGGTGTTGCCGTCAAAATCTACTTTGACTCGACGACCAGAACTCGGAGCTCTCACTTCGACTTCGCGGCACGCACCGACTCGAATAAATGAGGATCGATGCAAGAGTCCGGCAAAAAGTGGAAAGACCGCCAAAAAATAGCGATACCCAAAAGTCTTTAAGACAAAGGTATGCTCAAGCCGTCCGTCAAAAGGCGAAGATTGCGGTGAAAGATCGAGTCCATGCCCTGCGTAACGTCCGTTATGAACCAAACCCAAAAGCAGACTTTGATGATTCAAAAAATCTCGGCCATCGACTCGGATGTCGACTACGGGATGTTTATAAAAAAGCACATTTCGAGCAAAAATTTTGAGAAAATTCCATCGATTGCGGGGCATTCTAAAATCTTGAGAAAGTTTTTCGACCAGGACCGAGCTAAATCCAAATCCAGCGCAGTTGAGAAACACCCGTCGAATTCGCTGTCCGTATTCTCCTGCAAATTCAATCTCCGCAAGATCCACTGCGTCTTGAATGGCTTCGCCTTTTAAAAAATCACTAATCAGGCTTACAAAATCTTTGCGCATCTGAAGACTGCGCACCGTATCTCCCGCATGGAGCTCAGGGTGGAGCGCGAGTCGAGGCACAGGCCGATTGCCTTGCGATGCGCGATAGATCCCATTGACGATCTCGCTGAGAGTCGAATCTCCCGCCACGCTGACAATGAGTTCTGCTCCTTCATCCACCGCTTGGCGGGCAAGGATCTCGCCGTGGAGTTTGCCGCGAATAATATGAACTTTAAAGTCTTTGGTGAGTTCCTGAATTTTGAGCTCTTCATACGGCCACTTGAGTCCGATCGAGGGCCTCTGAGGATTGACGATAAAATGAATTCGCGCCACTGAGCTAATCTTAGACCACTGTCTTAGGTCTCTCGAGAACTTTTAAGTGAAGGTCACTCCATTGTTCTTTAGTGATCTGAGAGGGGGCTTTGGTCATCAGGCACTGGCCTTTTTGAGTCTTTGGAAACGCAATCACATCACGCAAGGACTCTCCCCCCGCAATAACCATGGCAAATCGATCGATTCCAAAGGCAATACCTCCGTGAGGAGGGGCTCCAAAGGCGAGACCGTCCAAAAGAAACCCAAACTTTTCCTTCATCTCGTCATCGGACAAATTGAGCAGCGAGAAGACGCGCTTTTGGACATCACTACGATGAATCCGAATCGAGCCACTGCCCATTTCCATGCCGTTGAGTACGAGATCATAGCAATCGGCGAGGGCTTCGCCGGGAACTTGATCAAAATTCTCTCGGTAATCCACGCGAGGACTCGTGAAGGGATGATGCTCGGCTACCCAACGCTTTTCTTTGTCGTCATATTGGAACATCGGAAAGTCGATGACCCACAAGAACTTCCAATCGGCGTCGTTGATCGCATTGAGTTTTCGGCCCAGGTGCAATCGAATATTGCCAAGACTGTCGGCGACGATCTTTTTGGTGTCTGCACAAAACACAAGGAGGTCGCCTGCTTTGGCTTCGGTGAGTTTGAGGAGAGCTTTTTTCTCATCTGCACTCAAAAACTTAGCAATCGGAGACTGCCAGCCTGCATCAAAGTCATCCGGATTATTGAGTTTGATCCACGCAATACCTTTGGCTCCGTAAGTTTTGGCAAAGGGAGTGAGGTCATCAAGATCTTTGCGGCTCAAGCTTTCGCCGCCAGGGACTTTGAGTACTTGGATGAGGTTCTTTTTTTCGGCCACCTCTCGAAAAACCTTAAAATCTGACTTCGCAAAAATATCTGTGGCTGTTTTGAGTTCCCAAGACAGCCTCAAGTCGGGCTTATCCGATCCAAATCGCTCCACAGCCTCGCGGTACGGCATGCGCTGAAAGGGCGTAGCAATATCGATGTTCAAAAATTCTTTCCAAACCTTTTTCCAGAGGCCTTCCATCATCGCGAAGATGTCTTCTTGCGTAACAAAAGACATTTCGAGATCGAGCTGAGTAAACTCGGGCTGTCGATCGGATCTCAAATCTTCGTCGCGAAAGCAGCGAACGATCTGAAAATATCTCTCGAAGCCGCAGACCATATAGAGTTGCTTAAAAAGCTGCGGACTCTGCGGCAGAGCATAGGCCTGCCCATCATAAAGACGAGAGGGAACCAAAAAATCTCGCGCACCTTCGGGAGTACTCTTTGTCAGATTGGGGGTCTCGAGTTCGTAAAACCCTCGGTCATAAAAATAATTTCGAATGACCTTGTTGAGATGGGAGCGCATCAGCAGCGGAGCCTTGGCCTTGGGTCGACGCAGATCCAAATAGCGATACTCGAGGCGTACCATTTCGTTGGTGGTGATTTCATCCTCAATTGGAAAGGGAGTCGCCGGCGAACTACTAAAGATCTCAATCTGATCGACCATCACTTCGATCTCGCCAGTTTTGAGCTTGGAGTTTCGCATTCCCTCTGGACGCAATCCCACCTTTCCCTTGATGCCCAAACAAAACTCGAGTCGAAGGGCCTCAGCCGCTTGGTGACACTGAGCGTGCACGGTCGGGTTAAAGACAATTTGAGTCAGGCCCTCAATATCTCTCAGATCAATGAATATCACTCCGCCATGATCGCGACGATTCTGTACCCATCCAAAAAGGACGACTTCTTTGCCGACATCTTTGGCCGTCAATTCGTTGTTGTGATGAGTTCGCTTGAGATCAAATAAAAACCGCTTTTGCACCCCAAAGATATAACCGAAGCAGAGGCTATCGGCAAACGTTCATGAGGCAACGCGGACCCCCATGAAGACGATAAGGATAAAACGAATCGTATCCATGTATCTTGTACCCAAGCCCTCTGTAGATTTCGGCGGCCGCCGAATCCAAGACTTTGAGGCCTGTTTGAGGAATGATCGCTCGCTCCGAATCAAGCACGACGTTTGTATAACTATAGAGTGAGGTCAGTAATGGATGGTGCATTCCGATCTTTCTTTCGACTCGGGGAGGTAAGTAAAAGCCTGGCACGGAGATGACCTCGTAACCGGCGGCCTCTAAGTCTTCCTGGATCAGTTCGATTTGAATCCGAAGATCGCGATAGAATTTGGATTCATTTTTAAAAATATCAAGAAGGGACTGGGCAGCTGGGTAGTCATCTTGCTCGGGCCTCACGGAGCGTAACGCTCGCACCGCTTGAGTCGTCGATGAGAGAACGATGACTTCTTTACTTCGTAAATGATCCCACACAACAGCCATGACCACGTCGAGATGAAACAGCGCTTGTGAGACTTCGTGCGCACGGGTGTTGGCTGTGATGACCGCGAAACCGGGCTTATGAGCAATGGCTTCGATCTCTCTGAGAATTGACGCCTTAGAATTCCCGGGGAGACGATGAAAATTTCGATGACTAATCGAATTATGCAGCGAGCGTGATCCAATAAACACATGGCGATCTCCCACAATGAGATCTCCACCCTCAAAGGCAAAACTCCCTTCGACAATATCAATTGTCTGATGATTCTGAAGTGCCTCAATGGCATTCTTATAAACAGGGGCATTCTCTTTTTGATTGTAAGGAACCAGGACTCGATTGCTGTCCAAAAATGGTTTCGAATCATCCTGTGCCCAAAGATAGACTTCGTGAGGTGTGGTCAGAATTTGAATATCAGGCACAATTGAAGAAGCTCCCCAGACACGACCGATCTCTCTGCTGAGATCGGCCATTGAATGTTGAGTTTGTGTCGCGATAATTTGAAACACGACGTCGGGTCTTTCTTCAAAGAATGGTTTTAAAATCTCAATCGCGGATTGGTTTCCGAGCCGATCTTGAGGTCGATGCATGCGAATTTTTTTGATGGGCCACCGGCCGTTTTCGATCGCGAGAGTCTGTGCCAGGACATCTGGACACGGTGCAGACCCCTTTGCAGAGGTGCTTACTAACAAGAGGCTCAATAGGCTGGCCGAAAGAGACATAAAGTGACACTTGCTCTATATAAAAGACCTAGCCTGTCAACCTCGCTGCCTATAAATTGGGCCCTCATGCGGTTTGGATTGAGTATTTGCCTCTGGGTATCGATGTGTCTAACGGGCTGTTCGCTCAAATCAAAGGCCCCTGCCTATGGCACACCCGAAGAAACCTTTAAAACCTGGCAGAACGCAGCGGAAACTCTCAATCTCGAAGTGCTTTTGAGCTGCTATGTTTTGGACGCCCAAGCGGAGCTCAGAAAAGAATTTTCTGAGAGTTCATCGGCTCAACTTAAAGCCATGCAGGCCGAAACTCGCGACACAAGATTCAGAGTCGAAAAAGTTCTCTTTGATGGTCCACGCGCCTTTTTGAGAGTGCGTCGCAGTCGAGGCAGCGACGTTGATGTCGAAGTCGTCAATATGGTTCTCGAAAGAGGAGCTTGGAAGCTCTTGCCTTAGGGCATTCGCTTCAATTGTTGGAATTTCACTACACCTGCACCCTCTGTAAATTCGTTTAATTCAAATTGTTTTTGGCACGCGTCTTGCTGTGAGCAAGAGCGGCATTTGTTTGCCGTGGCTGGGAACGAATGAGAACAAAAAAATTTTGAATTGGAATGAGGAGGATTGAGGTAATGGAAATAAACAAAACGAAAACAGGACTCAGTTGGCGACCGGGAGTTTGGACTCTCGTGATGGCCATGGCGCTCAGCCCGAGTCTCTGGGGTCAATCAAAAGGGAAGGGCAAAGAGGAAGACTCCAAATCACCCCGTCCCCCGATGAGTCGACCAGCACCATCCAAACCCGCGCCGAGTAAGCCGGCACCGTCGAGACCCTATCCGCCGAGTAGGCCCGCACCCAGTAAGCCGATGGAGCGACCAAAAATTCCGGAGAGCAAACCCGCTCCGAGTAAGCCCTTTCCACCGAGTAAGCCCGTCGAGCGACCGAGCAAACCTGTGGAACGGCCAAGCAAACCTGTGGATCGTCCGAAAGTTCCGGAGAGTAGACCTGCTCCCAGTAAGCCAGTGGACCGACCCAAGATTCCTGAGAGCAAACCGGCTCCAAGTAAGCCGGCACCGTCTAGACCTTATCCGCCGAGCAGACCTGTGGAGCGACCGAAAGCACCAGTGAACAAGCCATCCATGCCGAGCAAACATGCGCCGGATTCGGATGCCGAACTCGAGCGAAACTCTTGGATGCGCCAGCGCTGGGATAGCGGTCGTGATCGAATGCGCCATGTGCGTGATGATCGATCGTGCCGTGAGCGAGTGGTTCACTATCAAGATGATTTTAGGCGAGTCTATTTGGATCGGATCCGTGTTCGCCATGATGTCTACGTTCAGCATCATCATGATTGCCATGATTGGTACCGCTCGTATCGCCGTCATGGATTCTATGGGGGATTCTACTTTGGATATCGTCCCGTCGTGGATGTGACGATTTACTTTTGGAATCCTCTTTGGAGTTGGTTCTATTTGGATAGAGTGGACGATGCGCACTATCAGGTTTGGTATGGATCTCATGTTCACTACCGACCGATCAGTGTCTTCAGACATCGCCGCGTTTATCATCCGACGGTTGAGTTTAGAAATCTCGTCATCGGAATTTCTGATCTCGACTACGAAACGCAAGGGCGCTTTCGAGAGGGGATGGAGAATCTCACGTCGCAGCTTGGCCAAAAGGTTGCGAACTTGACGCAATCAACAGTCGCTCTTGATCAAGACGATGTGGTTGTAAACAACTACCAAGTTCTTGAAGACAGGGCTGTCGTTGTGGAGGGCTATGTGTGGAAACTTGGAACCAAGTTTGCCTTTAAAGGATTCATCAATCTTCGAGATCCTTCGGATGTGATGCTCTTTGTTCCTGGCAATCCTTATGGCGAGCCAACGTGGGATGAAATTGATCTGCTCCAGCAGATGAACGATCGAATCCTCGATTTGGGAGGCACGGTCGAGAGAGAATAAAAGTCACTTAATCAGGCATGCAAGACGGGGCCGCTTTCGAGCGCCCCGTTTTGCTTTGCGCGCTTCGTCTGCGCACGAACTTGCTTTGCGCGCTTCGCCTTCGCGCAAATCGGGCCCACCCCGACTCGAACGGGGAACAGAAGTTTAGGAAACTCCCGTTTTATCCAGTTAAACTATGGGCCCTTGATAAAACTAGACCGATAGCTAACTCAAAGGCTGGTTCACAATCAATTTGGATTCTACTGGGGAGGAATTCGTTCAAAGACAAAGGTCTGAGAGGATCCTTCGTGAATCTGAAGCTGCGATCCATTCTTTAGTTCGTAGGCTGCGCCCTCACTCAAAAGACCTTCGAGATCATTTTGAGGACCTGGGCCGAGATTCACAAAACATCTAAAATTCTCTTTCTGAGCGCGGACTCGATAAAGTTCATTGTCTCGAACCTCAAAGAGCATGACGGCTTCAGGGCATGGATCTTCAATTGCGGCTTGAATTTGATCCTCGGAGGCAAAGCTCATTTGAAATGAATCCTCAATCGCAATGGTCTGATCGCCGACTGCTTTGAGTTCCCACTGACCTTGAAGGGCGATTGATTGAGCTGAATAACTGAAGGGGGCATTGGATTGAGATCCACAGCCGGCAAAAAACGCTGCACTCCACACACTGAGAATTAAAATTGAAACACAGCGTCGATTCATTTTTTTACTTTCTACCCGAGAAAGGAGCAAAAATAATGCCTCAAAAAATTCGTGTAAAATCAAATACTTAGTGCATGGATTGGCTTTGTTTGGCCGACAATAACGGGCCTCTACGCAAAAAGTCTCAATGACGCATTGCCCATCACTTGTTCGATCCGCGAACTGAGCTAAACTATCATTATCATGAACAAATCTGAACTTATTGATCGCGTCGCTGCGAAGTTGAATATGCCCCGAAAAAGAGCCGAAGCCGTCGTCAATGTGATCTTTGGCGCCATGGCCGATACGCTAGCCGAAGGGGGCCGAATTGAGATTCGCGGATTTGGAAGTTTTGTCAGTCGTTTCTACGAAGAGTATCGCGGCCGAAATCCTCGCACAGGCGAGCCCATTTATGTGGCACCCAAGAGACTGCCGTTTTTCAAAGTGGGCAAAGAGCTGCGTGACTTAGTCAATGCAGACGAACCTGCTGGCGCTTAGTTTCTATTTTTTTTCTTCGATCAAAGCTTGAGAGCAAACATCGATAGCGGGAGAGGCCATCAAGGCCCCACCCGCAAGGATCCATACCAGCGCCCCAAGTCCACTTGATCTCAAAGGTCGAACCCTTCTCCACACCTGACAATCGTCTTAGCAGATTGCATGTTAAAGCGGCGCTAAGATTTGCGAAGGATCTAAAATATTCCAAAGGGATCAAAGATGGATTTGGATTCTGGTTTGGGCCGAGGAATAAACCCATCATAAAGATAGGGTTTGGTCTGACAGGGCAGACCCTGAGATTTGATCTCGTGATGATAAAGGACTGCAGCCCAACCCAAAATGAGTGATTCTTCCTCCGCATCGACCCATTCTTCCATAGGCTTATCTGCATGGATGAAGGCTTGAGCCCAAGCACTTGTCCCATTTTCAGGAAAAATCATGGCGGAGTGTTTGAGAAACAATCGAAAGGACCAAGATCGGAGTTCTTGAACGCGGCGATTCTCGAGTTCATTTTGGTAGTCGAGCTGGATATCGTAAAATCCAGGAAAATCAAAATTTAACACCACTCCGATTCTAAAATCCCGGATACCGCTCACTTCAGTGCTGAGATCCGTATCAAAAGGAAAGATCGAACGCTTTCCCCCGGGCTTTAGACTGTCTTTGTATTGAGTCAAAAGACTTTCCCAGCCGGTCTCCGAAATTTTCTTATGAATCTGCTTCCAATCTCCTTTCAAAGAGATTTTTTTGTCCCATTCTATTTTTTGCGGAGAGACTCCGAGCTGAGTCGCTAGGCTCATCGAGAGTTCTTCGAGAGCTTTTTGTCGGGAGTTGGCCAAAAACTCTGCTGCTTGCTTTTTGGAATTCTCGTCCTTGGCAGTAAAGAGTTCGGATCTTGCAATCACCTGTGATTGAAGCTTCTGAATCACTTTGGCCAATTCGGCAGGGAATATCTGCTCGAGTTTTTCTTCAAGTGCGGCACCTTCAAACGGAATTTTGAGGGAAGTGAGTTCGATCGCCATGGGTCGATCTTCGGGAGGACCCTTCTGTTTGAACTCAAAATCTTCTTGGGCCATTCTAAAGTCGACTTCTTTAAACCGATGGGGATCCACTCGAGAAGCATGCGCATAAACTACGACGCTGCCTTTGAACATATCATTGAGATAAACAAGATTGAGGGATTCAAAAATTTGATCCATCAGCTCCAACTCATCCTTTGGTGGTTGAGGAATGGGGATAAAAACATTTCCCCAGCCTTTGAGGTCTTTGTCGTGATACTTGTCCCAGAGATAGCCATGGGGGAGGTGGTCAAAATCAACGGCAAATCCTTTGAAGCGCTTGAGATAAAACCAGATCGCTTCAAAAGGCTCGGGATAGATTTCCTTTAGTCGATCTTCAAAATTTGATTTGGCGGATTGATAGAGCAATTCGAGGAGCTTGTCTGGAGCCGTCTGAGGGTCACATTTCCATTTTCGAATTTGGACAGCGGTGGGAGGCTGATTCTTTAAAAACGGATAAGGTAAAAAGTCTTCGCGCTCAAATTGCCAGTCCAAAGTGAGAGTAAAAGTTCGTTCCGTCGGAAGAAATTGGCACAAGTGCTCAGAGGTCAACGACTCGGTGGCAGGAAGGTGACGAGATTCTCTAATAGTTTGAACGAGCCAACGTAAAAAAAACTGAGCTCTGGCTTCAGAAACAATCAGATCGCGAGTTTCTCTTTTGTAGATCATGTCATACAAAAGGTCCTTGGCGTATTGCATGCGGATCTGTCGCACTTTTGGAAATTTGTCTCCCGCGAGCATTTGCTGAGGAATTGTTTGTGAAAGCACATAGGCAAGAAACACTTTTCTTCTCACCTCCGGCGTGAGCTCGCCTAGTCCCAAAGTTTTGGCGGCATCCTCCAGAGCGAGAGTGTCGATGGGCCCTGATCGATGTCTGGGGGTGAGACGATAGGCCGGATACTTGAGGGGGGAGTCTCCATAAAGAATGTCCCATGTTCTTTGCTCTGATTTTTCGTGAGCTTCAAACTCCTCTTTGAGGGAGGGTTCGACTTGTGCCCCAAAATGAAACTGTCCTACGCGCTCAATAGAATAGATGCGGACAGGTTCGCCTACTGGAACTTGTGCCAACAAAATCAATGGAGCAAATTGAATAATAAAAAAACTCAACATCCCTTATTTAACCCCACATGCGTTTAGCTCGTTTCGTACAAAAAAAGAAGGGGGCCATTGGCCCCCCCCTCTTTGGTTTTTATGCACTCCCGCTCTTAGTTTTTCTCTGAGCGAGTATCTTTGGCCAATACTGGGGCCAAATCCGCACCTACTTTAAATCCAAGTAGGAAATTTTCTTGTGTCTCGCCTGTGTTAGGATCCACATGCTGCCACATCACTTGAGCCACGAGATTGGAGAAGATCGCCCAATCCACGCCCAAGGAATAAATCATGTCTGTTCCGCTTCCTTCGTCGACCATTTCGATTCCCGCTTTGGGAGTCAGTTTGCCGAGTTGGTAAGAAGTGATGACAGCGAGCCCGTATCGATCATCAAGACTCGAATTGTCTGGCTGTTCAACATAGCCTTCGGCAGCGATTGTAAACTTGTCCCAGTTCAATCGGGCACCGCCACCATAGGTGTTGTTGGCTCCTGGCTGGTTGCCTGCAAGAGCTCTGGTGTAAGTGATGCCTTCAGCGACATCCGCATAAGAAAAATAGATTTCGAGCGAAGTCTTATCGCCAAAAATCTTATCAAACTTGTGCTTTACGTTGATGGCAAAGGAATCTCCTCCTTCTTCAGTAATATCCTGAAGAGGATCCACGCTATAACCCAACCAATCGTAACCAAAGTTTACGACTTCAATGATTGTGTTTTCGTAGAAGCGCGCACTGACTTTGATTTGATCGAGTTGTGTGAGCTGTCGATCTTCCAAAATGGAAATCGCCTGCCAGCCTTCCATCACATAGGTGCCGAGCGGGGTCGCCGCATCACGACCCACAGTGAAGGCGATGGCGACAACTTCTTTGCCTTCGGCGTTCACATATCGAAAAGGGGTGAGAGTCACCACACCGCGCTCGATCACGTCTTGAACATTCACCGTGGTCACTCCGTTGGTGAAGGTTCCATCGTAGTCGTTATCAATCGCTTTCGATACGAGATCCGAAGCATTGAGTCTCAAGGCAGCCGCCAGAGGTCCGATTTCATAACCCACATTCACAGCCAAAGAAGCCCGTGCTTGGTCTTTTCCTTGGTCCATGAACTGTTGAGTCATTCCACCGTCCACGCCGATTGAGAATCGGTGTCCGGCATCAGGGAGAAACTCAGCTCCAGGTTTGTTTTTGGATTGATCGCGTTTGCGAATCGTATACGCCACACCTGTCGGAATGGATGAATCGAATCCAATTTTGTTGAGAGCCGATTCGTCCTGGATGGCTTCGGGGTCTTGTTTGGTTTGTTCCGTATAGACCGCAGGGCCATTGGCGGTGACGGGTTCGGTTGATTCATTGTCTCCTGCGTGAGCAGAAGCCCATCCTAGACTGACTAAGATGGCGGTCACTTTTAAGGTCTGACCGAAGAGTCTTTGTGCATTCATTCACAGTCCTCCATTTTCATTGTCCTTCCCTCCGTTTTGGAGCCGTTGATGGCTCCAAAATTCAATTTCTTCTGGTCTTCGGTTCCCCTATGGAGCCGTTGACCGGGAGTGCTGTGCAAAAAAACCTTCACCAAAGTGGACCCTGTAAATAGGACTCGCCGCGAGATACTTCAAATTAAGTTTTTCAAGGCTCTGTTAAGGCTTTGCGAAGGTCCTCGAATTTGGAGAGTACACGGCGGCTCCGCACAGAATTCCGAACGTAAAATTTTTTTTATTCACAAAAAAAATCTAAAAAATTACCTCAGAGAGGATTAGCGTCGCCGCATGAAAACAATTGAACCCGTGGTCGACGAAGCATTAAAAATTTGGGCGCGCAAAGAACTCGAAACTCTCGTGCGCATTCCCTCAATTAGTTTTCCGCATTTTGATCCGCGCGAAGTCGAGCGCTCCGCAGAGGCGACTGCCGATCTCTTGAAGCGATCCGGATTCAAAAATGTCGACGTGCTGAGAGTGGATGGCTGTTTTCCTTATGTGGTGGGTGAGCAGATCGTCGATCCCAAGCTGCCGACTTTGCTTTTGTATGCGCATCATGATGTTCAACCTCCGGGACGAGAAGAGCTCTGGAAGACACCTCCATTTGAGCCCACAGAGATCAATGGGCGACTTTATGGGCGAGGAACTGCCGACGACAAAGCGGGCATCTTAGTTCATGCAGCAGCGAGTAAATATTATGTAAACTCGTCAAGTCGACTTCCGGTAAACCTCAAAGTGCTCATCGAAGGCGAAGAAGAAATCGGCAGTTCTCATCTGCTCAAGTTTTTGAAGCAAAATAAGGAGCGCTTGAGCGCGGATATGATCGTTGTGACGGATACGGCCAATATTGCGACAGGCGTCCCATCGATGACGACGAGTCTCAGGGGGCTCATTGTCGTCGAAGTCGAAGTGAAGAGTCTTCGTGCTCCTCTGCATTCGGGACTCTGGGGTGGGGGAGTCGTAGATCCTGTTTTAGCTCTGGTCAAAATGCTCGCCGCTTTGACGGACAAGGAGGGATGGCCTCTTCTCAAAAGTATCAAAAGAGGAAAGCGAAAAGTTGCCGCCAATCTTCCCGTCTCGCGGGCAGAGTTTGCCAATCAAGCGGGTGTGCTCAAAACAAATTCGGTTCCTGCCGATTTTTGGAGTCGAATTTTTTATCACCCCAGCTTGAGCATCAATGCGATTCAAGCGAGTAGCGAAAAGCTCGCCAACAATATTATCTGTGATCGCGCCTATGCGAGAGTGGGAATCCGCCTCACTGCTGAGGAAAACGCCAAGCGCGTGCAAGCCGAGCTCGTCGCAAAACTCAAATCTCTGGCTCCTAAAACTCTCGAAGTGAGAATCCATCCTCATTCTCCTACGGATGCGTGGTCGATTGACCCCAAATCCAAAAAAAATAGGTGGGCTTTTGAGGCTGCCGAAAAAGCGCTCGAAGCGGGATACGGAAGAAAGTCTGTTTATATAGGATGTGGGGCGACGATCCCGTTTATTGGCCCCTTTGAAAAGGCGCTCGGGGCCCCTGTGATTACTTTAGGTGTGGAGGATCCCTTTACGCTCGCACACTCCGAAAACGAAAGTCTCCCTCTGGGAGACTTTTATAAAACTATCGAGTCCGAGATCCGGCTCTTTGGGTTGGCGTCCCATCAAAATTAATATTGATAATCATTATCAATAAAGTTAACACGGCAAACAGAAGGAGATGACCTGATGTTTGCTGCAAAAATAACTTTAAAAACTTTTGGAATGGTTTCGATCTTAGGGGCGTTGCCTGTGCAGGGAAGCCCATTGACGGAGACTGAAACAAATTTTGTTCGACAAAGAGCGGGATGCTTTGATGTGACGTATCGGTTTTTTGATCCGGCTGTTTCTCAGAGCGACATGATCGCTTCAGCCAAAGAATATATTGATATTGAATGGGTGTCTGACACTCACGCTGTTTTGCAACACGTGAGCATTGGCCCGGACCCTGACAATCCCGAAGGGGCAGCCGACGAAGTGGCAATCCACTGGCGCGAAGAGTGGTCGCGAGAAAACAGCGCGCTCTGGGACTACGAAGGACAACTCAAGTGGGCAAAGGGCCAAAGACAGCCCAAAGAGAATGAACTCATCTACTCGGTCTTTCAGATAGATGGAAGTTTGAGAGCTCAGTATCCCGCATCCATCAGCCTTCAGGAGGGTGCAATGGTGTTTAAGGGAGAGGCCATGGCTCCACTTCCGCGCCGTGAAACAAAAGCCGCAAGACCTGAGGACAAAAAATATGACGTGATGAAGCGATTCATGACGATCGTGGCTCAGCCGGAGACGGGTTATGAGGAACTTTTGCTGGCGACCAAACTCAAAGCAGGGATCTCTATTGGGCAGGAAGTGGGCTCTACTCGTTTTGATCGAATCGCGGATGGCGAATGCCAAAAGGCCGCAGAACTTTGGAAGGAGCAAAAGGGCTTTTGGCAGCAAGTGCGAGAAGGCTGGAACAAAGTCTATGCAAAAAACTCTGCTGTAAAACTCAAAGGCTATCGCCAAATTGGAACACTCATGACTTTGGCGGAGACGGCGAAGACGGATTCAAAAGCGCTGGAGCAAATTGATCCGATTATTCAGAGCTCAATTGTAGTTACACCCTAAAGAAGCGTAAACGCAGGCTCACCGAAACACTTGCGATGCAGAGTTTCGGTGAGCCTGTTGATTTAGTTTCCAGAGCAGAATGAAATTAATGCCAAAGTGGACAGCGCATACAAAAATTAGGGACTGAGAATTTTTAAAGAGAATTCCAAACAAAAGACCCAGACAAAGTGACAAGATGGCCCAAAGCCAGATCTGCGGGACGGCAATAAAATGGGCGAGGCCATAGACGAAGGCCGTAAAAAACAAACCAAATCGATACTGAAGAATTCCTCGAAAAAACCATTCTTCGACGAGGGCGCCTACCAGAGCGAGTAGGGCCATCTGAAAATAAGAAAACGGGGTCAGAATCTGCTGGAGCACGCGTTCGAGGTCCATCGCCGATCGCCAAGTAGCCGTGGTGGCGTAGAGCATTATGGCAAACCCACAAAAAATAGCAGCTGCAAGACTCCAAGAAGGACTGGATGCATTGGCTGCGAGGCGCCAGGAAGCCCAAAGATCTCCTCGCTGAGACCAGTCCGAAACCAGCGCAATGAGAGCCATGGTCAAGTAGACAAAAAAGAAAGATTTGGTTTCGAGAGCCTTGGCGGGTCGCATTGAACTCAAAGTTTACTCGACGGCCTTGTAAAAACGAAACTAAGATTTGCGGTGCGATGTTGAGAAGTCGGTGGGCTCAGATTTTTGTGACCTGTGGTGGCTTAGGCTATCTTCCCAAAGGCAGTGGGACTTTAGCTTCAGCGGTGGCCCTGATTTTTTGGTGGGTCCTTAGAGCTCAGCAAGTCCCACTTGTTTGGATGGTGGGGCTTATTGTCGTTTTGACAGTGATGGGTGTTTGGGGTGTTCGGATTTATGAAGGATCGACGGGGGCCCATGATTCGAGCGAGATCGTCATTGATGAGTGGGTAGGTATGGGCATTGCATTTTTGGCGGCAGGGCCCACTTGGCAAGGGGCTCTAGGCGCTTTTGTGCTCTTTAGATTCTTCGACATTGCAAAACCTCTCGGAATCCGATTTTTTGATCAGAATTATTTGAAGGGTTGGGGAGTAATGATGGACGATGTGGTGGCGGGTCTCTACGCCGCCGCTCTCTTAGGAGTATGGCAGTGGTGGATCTCCCCAGTTTTGAATCTCGGATAGAAGTAATCGCAACAGGCAATGAACTCCTCGATGGGACGATTGCGGATACCAATACGCAGCGCTTGGCCCTCAAGCTCAAGCCGCTGGGTTTGAGAATCGATCGAAGTTCTGTGATCGCGGATGATCCGCAAACGATTTCCCGAGCTTTGGTGGAAGCCGCGTCACGATCACAAATTATCATTGTCTCCGGGGGATTGGGGCCCACCACTGATGATCTGACTCTCGATGTTGCCGCACAGACTTTTGGAGTCCCACTGATTCAAAGTCAGGTGGCACTTCAGAATGTTTTAAGGCGACTCAAAAAATTTGGTCGCAAGGCCAATGCAGGAAATCTGAAACAATCTTATGTGCCCGAGGGTTCTCGCGTCTTGCAAAATGACGAAGGCACAGCTCCAGGAATCGAATGGAAAATCGGCGATCGAGTTTTCTATTTTTTGCCGGGGGTTCCCCGAGAAATGACTCATCTGGTCGATCGTCATGTTCTTCCTTCTCTTCAGAAACGTCGATCAGTGGCGGGAAAATTTCTTTTTACAGTTAAAATTTACGGAATGCCCGAGAGTGAGCTAAGCGCTTGGGTTCAGAAACTCAAACGACCACGTGGTGTCGAAGTGGGATTTAGAACTCATCTTCCCGAAAACCACATCAAGTTTGATGTGACGGCTCCCTCCGAAAAAGCAGCGCTCAAAATTGTGCAGCCCCTTCTCAAAAAGTGTCGGCAGAAGTTTGGATCCAAATTCTTTGGTCTCGATCAAGTCTCCTTTGCGCAAGCTTTGGTCGAAGAGTTTAAGAAGGCAAAAAAGACGCTCGTTTTGGCCGAATCTTGTACGGGAGGATTGACGAGTTCGATGGTGACTTCGGTGGCGGGATCATCCGCTGTGTTTTTGCAGGGGTATATTACTTATTCCTACGAAGCCAAAACTCAGCTCCTTGAGGTGAGCAAAGAGTCTCTGACTAAGTTTGGAGCGGTGAGTGAAGCCGTGGCCCGAGAGATGGCTTTGGGAGCGCGACGTCAGTCTGGTGCGGATGTGGCAGTGAGTATTACAGGGATTGCGGGACCGGGAGGAGGGACTCCTCAAAAGCCGGTGGGCACAGTTTGGCTCGCCGTCTCGACCGCTCGCTCCACAAAAACCAAGCTACTCAGGCTGAGCTACAATCGAGAGCTCAATCAGAGAGCTTCGGCGTACGCAGCTCTTCAGCTCGCGCGCGATGCCATTTGAAGTTTGAGATAAGGCAAAAGAGGTTTGGGGATGATTTTGCAACCGAGCTGAAGGGCTCGACGCTGGATTTCTGAACTTTCAAAATCACTCGTCATGAGAGTCGCTCGTCCAGAGATATAAAATTTTTGAATCAAGTCGAGTCCCGTAGGACCTTGCGAAGAAAGATTATTATCCATCAAAAAATAAGACTGAGAATCTGAGGACGTTCGCTGAAGGACGGAGAGATAATCATCCTGACAATGTTCCTGAGGTACCTTCGCAAATCGAGCGCGAATCAATTCATGAATGCTCGGATCATCGTCAACAATAATGAGATGAGTCTGAGTCCCCATATCTAAGACACCACAAAACCAAGCTGGTGCCGGGATGGGTTTGAGAAGAATTCGAAGACTTGTTCCTTGGCCTTCTGTGGATTCGATTTCGAGACGGCCCCCCCCTGATTCGATGGTCGTTCGTGCATGAAAAATTCCCAAACCTGTTCCGCCTGTTTTATTGAATGTTCCACCCTTCGTTCCAATTTTGGGGAGCAAAACCTTGGGGATTCCTCGTCCGTTGTCGCGGATCATCAGTTGGACCAGCTGGGGATTGTTTGAGTCTCTGGCAATCGACAGGTTGACGATCTTGCTGGAAGCCTCCGGCAAAAAAGCCTCAAAGCAATTGTCGATCAAATTAGAAAGGACTCGAGCGAAGGTATGAGAGTCGATTCCTATAAAAGTGTCGGCGGCACTCGAATCGAGCTGTGCGTCGATCTGAATGTTTTTTTCAAGTGCCAAAAGTCTCTTTTCAGAGAGGATTCGATCGAGCACCGACAAAAGAAATGTCGGAGTTCCGAGCAATGAGTGAGAGAGAGATTTTTGAGGGCTTTTGTATCGATGGAGTAAATCATCTGTAATATGGCGAATGCGTGCCGTGGCGGATTCGAGGAGGCGACGCTCCGTCTCGGGGATCGCCTCGACGTGGCGACCAATCATCGCCAGGACCGAAATAGGGCTGCGAATGTCGTGCGCCACCTGTGCGGCCACCTCTCCGAGCGCGGCCTGGATTTTTCGATTTTCAAATTGATGAATGAGCTCTTGAACCTGCTGGGAGAGTACACGCATTTCTTCAAGTCTAAAGACATCAGGAATCGTCGTACTCGTGCCATCTAAAACGGGACCCAGGTGAGTTTTGAGATTCATGAGGGGACGGCGAATGTGTCTTTCGACAAAAATGAGGATCAATCCCAAAAGCAGCAAGAAGGAAAGCGCAATCGATCCCAAAAGAATCCCGAGAGTTTTAAAGAGTTCTCCCTCGAGCCCCATCTTTCCAAGAGATTTAACTTTTACCAGATAGCCATTCGTATCTTCAGGAAGTCCGACTTCGGTAATAACAGCAACTTCGGCCTGAAGTGTATCGATGCATATTCTGATCCTGGGATTTGTCTCAAAGGTCTCACAACTTCCCCAATCCCTTTGATCGAGTTCTTGGAGATTTCGAACTTCAATCCGATCGAGTGCTTCCTCTGTTTTCATTTGGAGGAGTTGGTCGGGAATCGACGCGGATTCCTCAGCCACCAAGAGGCCAGGCAAGATCTGATCCGCTTGGGACTCTGCATTGGTCTGTAATCGAGCGCCAACGACTTTGAGATTTTGCGTGATAGCAATTTTGCGATTTAAAAAGTAAGCGACACCCACTCCAAGACTCGTCACAAGAAAGGCCCCCACGAGGTAGAGAATGATCTGTGACTTGAGGCTGGAATTAAACTTCATGGATGTGATTTGGCTCCCAAAAGTCGATCCGTGGTGAGACGGCCCTCAGTCATTTTGACCAGTACCGCGGTTTTTTGAGGAGTGCGACTGCCAGGAGGATAACGAATGAGACCTGTTGCCCCTTCAAAGGAATCTAGCTTTTCGATTTCTGTCAGAAGCGCCTCTCGTGTGAAGGATTTTGTTTTTAAGAGAGCTTCAAAAACTATCTGAGCGGCATCATAGGTCAAAGCGGCTGTATCATTAGGTTCCAATTGATATCGGTTTCTAAAACTACGATCAAAACTTTGTGAGGATTTGGATTTGACCTCAGGACGCCAGTGCGCAATCGCATAGCCTTTATAAGCTCTGCGTCCTATGGAGCGATGAAAGAGCTGCAGCGTCGATCCCCATCCGTCACCTGCGAGCCAAACGCGAGGACTCACTCCTGCGTCGATGAGCGCTGGCAAAAGGCGAGCCGCGGTGCGCTCATAATTGGGGACAAAAATCGCATCGAGTTTTTCGGCTTTTAGTTTTTGAGCGAGAGCTTCAAAGTTCGTATCCGAAGAAAGAATGACTTCGTCCGCGATGACGCGACCTCCGAGACTCAAATATCTTTCTCTAAAATTCTGTCGCAAGCTCTGACAATACGCACAATCTGAGACGCTAATAATGGCGATTCGCTTTGCCTTTTGATCGCCCCACGCAAACTCTGCCATCAGTCTCCCTTGAAAGGCGTCATCAAAGCAAATGCGTCTGACATAGCGTCCCAGTTGATCGACACGATCCGCGGTGGCAGAGGGCGCTAAAAATGGCACACCTGCTTTGTTCAAAATGGGTCCGGCAAGAAGAGTGTTTGAAGAGTTGGTGTATCCGATCACGGCCAAAGCGGAGGACTTGGAGATCGCCTGAGCTGTTTTGAGAGTTTGGATTTTGTCATCTTTGTAATCAAACTCCTCAAAAGTGACTTCGATATTCTTGGCTTTGAGCTGAGCCGAGTATTTTTGGAGTGCAAGCTCGGCCGATTTGCGAGGGTAGTTGATGCTCGGGTCATTGACGCTATCCACGACGGCCGAAAAATTACCTGCAATCGCTATCGTTACTTTTTCGGCCCAAAGAGTGGACTCACCACAAAGAGCAAAAAGGACTGCAATAAAAGTACGCATCTGTTTCAATTTTATATTCCCTTAGCGGGCTTCTTTTGAAGGATCCACTCCGTCAACGCCAAAAACAGTGTTGAGGCCAAAAAGACGAGATGAATAATAATTTGCCATTTCACGGATTCGATAGGGCGGTTATCGATATTGATGAATGTTTTGAGAAGGTGAATTCCCGAGACACCGACGAGCGATCCCGCCATTTTTACTTTGATGGTGCCCGCGTCGACTTTTTGGAGCCAATCCGGTCGATCTTCGTGCGACTCGAGGTTGAGTCGACTGACGAAGGTGGCATAGCCCCCAATGATGACCATGACCAATAGATTGGCAACCATTGTGATATCGACCAATGTCAAAACAGCGAGCATCAAATGTTCTTCAGAAAGGCTCGTCGCTGTCTGTGCGATATGCACAAGCTCAATCAAAAACTTAACTGCATAAATGACACCGGCCACAATAAGCCCGGCATACATGGGAGCTTGAAACCATCGACTTGCAAAAATGAGTTTTTCTAAGGCGACTTCCCAACGACGCGTTGCTGTTTTCATGAGTTACTTTTTTCACGAGATTCAGAGATGTTTCAAGATCTCTTTACAGCTTCGCAGGCCTCGGCCCAGATAGTCTTCTACCAGCTTCTTGGTCGACACAATTCCGTGAGGGGGGATCAGGAGTTTCTGACGGAGATCCAATCCTGTTTTTCCTCGAGATTCTGCGCTTTCAAGTTCCACTGCCAAGAGGCTGTCCCAAAAGTAGATCCAAAAGGTGGAATCGTAATCTTGCAAATGAGAAAAGCTCGAATAGTGATCAACTCCCTGAGGCAGTGAAAAATAATACTCCTTGTAGAGAGATTGAGCCTTATACTCTGGCCGAGCTTGATGGACTCGCAAATCAATGATCGACTGCAAAATTCTTTCGCGATTCCAAAACGCTGAGGGCATTTGAGAGAGAGCTTCAATGATGTGTTCGGGCAGGGGCTCACCCGATTGAAAGTGGCGAGCGAGCTGTCTCAAAGTATCCGGACGAGCGGCATAGCGCTCAAAATACGTCGAAAATACTTCGGCTGCGTCGATGGACGAGTGTGAGCCTGCAAAGAATGAATACCGGCTCTCCGTGAGAAGTTCTTCGAGCGCATGGCCGAGTTCGTGCCAGATCGTTGTGACTTCCTCGAGATTAAGAAGAGTCTTTTGTCCTTGAGGTGCTTTGACAAAGACACCAGAAACATAAGCGACAGGGGCTTGGTACTTTGTGTCACTGATGAGGCGCCTCGGTGCCATCGCAGAGCTAAAAAACCACTTGTCTTTGTCCGGTCTCGGAAACAAATCCAAGTAGACAAGTCCTAGAGCCTTCTGAGTTCTTTGATCTCTTACTTCATAGACTTGAATATCTGGATCCCAGCGATCGATGTCTTTGCGTTCGACGAATTCAATGGAGAGGTGTGACGCCAAGAGATTGAAAGTCGTTTGAAGAGTGTGATTGAGTTCAAAATACTCTCGAAGGCCGCTCATGGGCATCTTCATTTGTCGCTCGAGCTGGATTCGTTCTATGTAGGCCAGATCCCAGATTTCAAGACGAGCTTTTGGATTGCCAGTGATCTCACGTTTGAGAGCCGTCATTTCTTTGCGATGCTGTCTAAAAGACTGAGTGGAATCTTTGAGAGCGGCATTTAAAAACTGATTGAGCTTTCGAGGTGTCGAAAACTCCGTATCTTCTAATTTTCGAGCCGCCCAAGAAATATACTCAGATTTTTTTGCAATCTTTTGGCGAAGTCTGATGATGGCTTTGACGAGATCGAGGCTTTCGGGAGTCTGTGCTCGACTGCGCCAGAGATGTTCTGCCTTTTGTCGAGTCAGGTCGGACTGGGCGTATGTGCGCAAAAGATCGTACACCCACCATTCTTTGAGATCGAGGACATAGGTCCCTTGGGGAAGTCTAAACTCAGCAAAGCTCTCGAGAGGTATGCCTTTAAGTTCTTCTTCTCGAAGCAAAAGAAAGCTCGGGGTTTTGACAAAATTCTCTGCCAATTTTTGAATCAACTTATTGAGTTTAGATTCGTAGGCTTCGAGCTCTTCTTGAGTTTCACTTTTGAGATCCACTCCTGCCTCATCAAAACGAGAGAGAATCTCTCGAACGAGGGCTTGGGGTTCTTGTTCTTTGGGGGGATGAGTGACGGATTGCTCTTTAAGAATCTTGAAAACATTGGGATCCCTCCAAAACTCCGCCCACCAATCCGCAAGTTTGATTTGAATGCGAGAGGAGGCGCTTCGAATCTCCTCGGAGGGGTGAGTGGCGATGAGGATGGCGACCCAGTTTTCTATTTTCCACGAATCTGCATAAAGCGCTTCGATGGATTCAAAAGTATTTTCAAAAGTATGTTCGGCCGCGGGAGTTTTGAGGAACCTTTCGAGTCTATCCCGGGATCGTCTTTGAAAGAGTTCCCATTCTCGTTCGACCGAAGCCGAATTTTCAGGAACGCTGAGAGGCTCGACGATAGGAATCAAGTCGCTGGGCTGCGCAATCGCCAGGTAGAATCCCAAAGCCCCCAGTCCCAAGTTCATACTTTGGATTCTTGAGAATCCGAGTCCGTGTTTCAAGGATAATTTTTAGGCGCTGAGGCGACGAATCAGATGCTCAATCGCGTCGGAAGCATCGAGGGGAAGTTCGACAAATTTAATCCCCGTACCGGCCTGGGGGTCTTGATAGATTTTTTGTCCCAGCCCGGTCACGCCATTACAGCCTTTGACGTTGAGGACGAAATAAAATGATTCGGGAACATCAAGAGTTTTGACTAGACAGCCCCCCGCAGAGAGACTCGACAAGGGAAGAGCCAAAAACGAATTGGTGGCAAAATCCTGAATCTGCAGACTGCCTTCGATGCGCGCTCGTCGGTGACGTCGGTGAAACTTCTTCACCTTGGCCATGACTTCGGTCTTTGCAGCAAAACCGGGATTGCTGACAGGGTTTGGAAATCGATTGAGACGCTGACAGACTTGATCAAAATATTTATTGATCACAGAGCTCGACGGTTTGATTTTTCGTGCCTGAAAAAAGAAATTATAGGCTTCGGGATACTGATCCATTTTCATGCAGATGATGCCCTTGAGTGAAAGAGCGTTAGGTTCAAAGGGATTGGCAATCAAAATTGTTTTGGCATACTCATCGGCACGACCCAATTGTCCCGAGTAAAGCGCAGCTGTAGCAGCACACAAAAGAATGTTGGGGTCCTTGAGGCCTTCTCGAATTCCCTTCTCAAAGGCGGAGAGGGCTTCTTTGTAGCAGCGCTGCTCAAAGAGTTTTCGTCCCATATTGACCCATTCCTGCGCCTCGGTCCCTCCCGAAGCGACATGCATCTGCAGCACACGTTTGACTTGCGTAAGGCTGACAAAGGCCTGCTCGACTTCGTGAACTTTTTTGGCGAGCTCCGTCGGAGCCTGATCAAATTTTTGAATGAGCTTTGAATGAATCTGGGTTCTCAATGGCTCGCAAGAAGCGTCCAAGTCTTCGTCCGACGCGCGCAAGATCTTCTGTAAGGCTTCAATGACCTCTTGGCGCTTGAGTTTGTCGTCGTTTCTTGAATCCACTGCCTGCCACTCCCCATCCTTTATATATTCAAGGTTGGTGCCATGCCGTAGGAACAAAAGTTGACGGTGTTATTCGGGGGCTGAGGGGTCGTCGATTGCGGGTTTAGGCCCCAATTGAGGCTTTAAGAGCCCCTCTTTGTCGAATTCCAAAATGAGGGTTTTGAGCTCATTCTCACCCATTTTCTTCAATTGGTGGACACGGGCACGACCGATTCCGAGGTCCTGAGCTATTTCTTCGAGAGTTTTGCGAGGCACCGTAATGCCTTCTTTGGAGAAGCCGTAATAATCTCTCAAGATCTTTTGGATTCGAGCATCCTCGAGCGCATCGATGAATTGATTGAGAAGTGTCGCTCGTTCTCTGGCGAGGGCTTCTTCCTCTTTTTTGCTCTTCACTTGGGGCGCAGCAATTGAAGCGACGACACTTTTCTCTTTGGCACCTCTAATGGGCGCGTTCAGTGGGATTGTTCCATTTTCAAGTGAAACAATTAAGAGGGCAGTCTTTCGAGGAACCTTAAATTCTTTCATGAGATCTTCCAGCGTGAGCTTCTCTCCTCGCTCAAGCCAAGCGCTACTCTTTAACTGTCTCCATCGAGAGAGCATTTGGAATGTCTCTTCACTATGCTCTCCGGAAAGAAGGTCTCCCATCTCTCGATGGAGAGCATTTTTAATCGTACGAACAGCGTAAACCGAGAATTGAAATCCTCTCTCTGGATCAAAGCCACGGACCGCATTCCAGAGACCGATCGTCGCAGGTCCTTCGAGATCATCCCAAAAATCATGTTTGTAGGAGATCAGGGGTCTGACAATGAGTCGAATGTTTCGATTAAAGTATTCAGAGGTGAGTACCTCCCAGTCCTTGATGGCGCTCTCGAGCTCCTGCGAGATCTGATGGTCTTTCTTTTTGAGTGCCTCTTGAGTGGGGAGAATATGCTCGCTCCAAAACGTCGATCTCTTTGAGCTCTGAGGTGCAGGCTGATTCAGAAGTCGGGCGATGGTGGCTTCGGCTTCGCGAATTTTTGCCATATGCGCGCTCTGAAGTTTGCGGGATTCGAATGGGGGCCAGAGTTCTCTCACACTCATTGAAAGGGGAACAGGAGTGAGCGTTCTTTCTTTCGGAGTCTTGATTTTTGGCTGAGGAGTTTTTTTCGGCAGTATGGGCATTGGCACTTGGCTCAATATCTTTTTTCTCCTAGGCGCGATCTCTACGAGTGACCACGGCTGCTGAAGCTCCGCAAGCTCTTTGCGGAGAACATCAATCGCCTGAGAGACTTGAGCTTGATACGTCTGATCAAAATCCTTTGGATCTCCCTTGAGTGCGTAAACTCTTTTTCTGAGGGCCGTCGAAAGCCCGCTTGGACCTGAGAGTACCTGATCCATAAAGGCAAGTTGGGAGGGGCCAAGCTCTTTGAGTAGCGGCTCAAAACCAGTGCGCTGATTCTCATAGAGGCGAGAGTTGATACTCAAGTGCGGCTTCAAGAATTCAAGGACATGTGCAAATTCACTCGGAGATCCAGTGTAACGAGGAACTTGTTGTCCAAGGCGCTGTGCTTCTAGATCGAGAGCCTGCATCCATAAAGTTCGGACGCCTCTCCCACCACTCAATCTCGAAAGGAGATTTTGGAGAGCAATTTTTCGATCCGGGCCAGACCGCAAGGGGCTTGCGTCCAATAGTTTTTCTACAAAATGAACAAAGTGCGGCAAAAAGTTTTCAGAAATTTCGGCCAGTCGGGGATTTTGGATTTGGAATTCTCCAAGGAGGTTTGTTCGATATAATTTTTTGAGCATCTTTTGGGAGCTGGGGGCACTTTCTTTGAGCGGCCTTGGAAGAACTTGATCGAGAAGCTCAAACTCAAGTTGCTGGTAGTCACGAATTGCCGTGGGCCGCTCATTTCTAAACTCAATGGCCTGTGCACTAGTCAGGATCTTTTGCTTCAGTTCGGCATAGGTTGATTCGGGAGTCTCAGAGATGGCTCTGATTTCTGCCGCAAGCGCGCGAGACCAGTGTTCGTGGAGCTGTCCTTTTTTTGAAAGTCGATTGAGATCAAGCAAGATGCGCTCCTGAAGAGGGTCTGCTTCTGCGTCCACGGTATCTACAAATCGAAAATGCAAACTAACTTGTTTATTGAGGGCGATGGGCGATGCAGGAGAGTCAGTGTTCATTTCACGCGCCAAAAGTGGGAGTATTCTTTGCGCGAGATCGTTAAAATTTTCTCTCGGTGAATGGGCTGCAATAAATCGCGCGACCTCGAGAGTGGCGGTTCGCGCCCATGTGCGATGAATGTGCTCTGCGGGAATCTTAGCGACGAAGTCTTGAAGCGCAGGAAATAGCAGTGCGAACTCAATGGACGAGAGAGGAATTCGCTTTGAAATCGCGTGAGAGATCAAATTGACCTGAAGAGATTCTGAGGCTGATATTTTGGCTTCAATATAACTATTGAGGAGCTGCGAAATCGTCGGCGTGAGTTCTGTGATCGCAAAATCTATTTGGGACTTTGAGAGTCCATTTTCTTTGAGTCGAGTTTCAAGTCGACGCTCGATTTTTTTATTCGCGGCTTGAATGACGATCTTAGAGTCTGGATCCAATGGCGAAGACAGATGCACCATCAGCGTGGGGCAAAACAAATTTTCCTTGTCAGCATACAGAGTGGAGGCGCCAAAGCCGAAGGCGGCCGCCACCAAAAGAAATCGAAACACTGACCTCCAAGCACACACAGCCATAAAAAGATGCAATCTGAGGGCCAGGAGCTCAAAATGGGTAGTTAAGATTGGTTAAGGATTACAATAAGTTGGAATGCCAAGACGTGGGGATACAGGCCGCTGGAAGGGGACAGATGGGGCGCCAACGCCCGCTTATGAATCGATGAAGAATGGAGTTACTATCGCCCGAGAAGTTCGATGAAGTGCCGAATCAGCTGATCGTCAAACTCGCCCTTCATCTCTGTGACCATAATGCGAAGTGCTTCATACGGTGTACACGCTTGCCGGTAGGGCCGCTCCGAAATCAGTGAGCCAAAGACATCTGCGATCGAGACGATCTTCGAAAACAAATGGGTATTTTTGATTCCTCGAGGATAGCCTTTGCCATTGGCTCTCTCATGATGTTCGAGGACAATTTTTTTGGAGAGGACGGGAACAATTGATTTGTTGTCCAAAATCTTCTCACCCATTTCGGGGTGTTGCCGCATGATTTCCCACTCACCAGGGCTGAGTTCTCCAGGCTTATTGAGAATTTCTTCATCGATCGAAGATTTTCCGATGTCATGAAAGAGCGCTCCGAGCCCAATTGTATGAAGCTCTCGCTGAGAGCCATAACCCGAAATCTTTGCAAGAGCCACGGCATAAGCCGAAGTGTGCAAGGAGTGGCCAAATTCATCCAGCGCCTTGCTGCTCAACTCAACGATCGACGGGAGACCCCCTCTTTCATTCAAAAATGTAATGCAGTTTTTGACGTAATCCGCTGCGCCTTGAATCGATTCTGTGGAGGCTTGAGTTTTATAGACACCTCCCAAAATAGGAGTCGCAATATCTTGCAGCGCGGAGGCCTTTTCTTGCAAGGGCACGTTTGGATTGGTGAGGATCTTACTCGTACGTCGACTCAAAAAGTTTTGAAATTGCGTGTAATTGGCGTATCGAAGAAAAATCTTATCGATTCCTAGTTCTGGGAGGCGAACATCATCCTTGCCCCAGGTGCCGCCGCGACTCTTGTGCAGCACATAGTTTCCCATATGGTAGGTATAAATATCTTCTTCGACTTTATCCTGAAGCCTAAAAATATTGACGGGAATCTCATAGTAATCGAGACGCGCTTCAACTTCCTTTTTTTTATCGTCCGTCTGGTCTGGCACTGACTTAATTGCCCTCAGAAGTGGCTTCGGATTTTTTGCCAAAGACAGCAAATCTAAAGTCGGGAAACCCCGCGTAACTCGCGTTATAAATAATTTTTTTGACGACCTGAAATTGCAAACGACGATCCGCAGAAATATTTACCTTTTGCTCGATGGCAATGGGTTGATCTGCAGGAAGAGTCTGACCTTCAGCCAGCGCTTTCGCTTTTACTTCTTCTTCGAGTTTGACTTTGTATTCTTTGAGAGCGTCTTGAAGTGCAGGAATTGCCCAACCTTCTTGTGTAGCAACATCAGGAGTGGAAGCGACCACTTTGCCTTCAAACTCCACTTTTTCACGAGAGACCGTGAGCACAGGGGCTTTTTGGAGTACGCCGGTGTTTTTGGCTTCGGGGAGTTCGAGTCCTTTTGGCAAAACGATGAGTTCTCCCTCAGCCGAAAAACTCTGCAGCAAAAAAATGACCATAATGGCAAACATGTCCACCATGGACGTCAAGTAGAGACCCGCCATGACGGATTTGCGTGAGCCACTTCCTGATTTGCGCTTGAGTGTCGTGTTGATGCGACGATCGGGTGCGTAAATGGGCATCTTAGAGCCCTCCCACAGTGATGTTCGTCCAGTTTCGAGTAAACACGAGGTCCAAAACATAAATCACGTCGTCATAGACCACTTCATCGGCGGCTCGCAGACTGATTTTGGGATTGAGATCGGCAGCAGTCTTGGCCTTGAGTTCATCGAGCTTGCCTTCGAGTTGCGCCAAATCAAACTGCCCGAGGCTTTTGCCATCTTGTTTGATTTCTACGCCGGTAGGGCGAATCAAAAAATCATAGTCTCGCTCTTCTTTGGCCTGATTGATCGAAGAAACTTCGGAGTGAGAGATGGTGGCTTCGCCGCTGGGTTGGCTGAACGCGGACATCTTTGAAATCTGAACCCAGACGGCTGTCATCAACAAAAAGAGAATACAAACCGAGAGCAAGTCGATGAAGGGGACGAGATTGAGTTCGACATCAACGCCTTTTCGGCCGCCGCGACCACCACCAGAATCTACACTTACTCCCATGAAGCCTTCTCCTTAATCCGAGACTATTTTTTGAGTGGCAGCAGAGTCTTGACTGTGAATGCCACTTCTTTGAGTTCGTCGATAAGACTTTGAGTCTTGCCTTGCAAAAGGGCGTAGACCAAAAGTCCAATGATCGCGACGACGAGTCCGTAGGCCGTACAATTCATGGCCTCCGAAATCCCCGAAGCCAAAAGTTCTGCCTTCTGCGTGGGATCACTCTTTGCTGCTGCTCCGAAAGACATGATGAGACCCGAAATTGTGCCGAGAAGTCCGAGCAAAGTGGCGATGTTGGCCAGCATGGAGAGATAGGATGTTCGTCTCTCAATGGGATGGCTTTCTCGAGCCAAAGACGCTTCGATCATCGCATCGATGTCTTCGCTTTCACCCTTGGCGAGTGCGCGAATCAAAAGACTTTTAGTGACGCGAGCTCCGGGTGTGGGCAATGAATCACAAAACTGCATGGCCGATTGCAAATCGCCACGCGCAATCGTGGGACTCAGTTGCTGCAAAAAGTTTTTGACGTTCATCGAGGCCTTAAAATAAAGCACGTAAATTCTCTCGATCGAAATCGCAAGAGTAAGGACGGCGATCAAGTGAATCGGGTAGATAAACACACCGCCGGCTTCCCAGGCATGTCCGACCTTGGCGAGCAATTCCATCATGGTTTTATCCCTCGCCCTTCGAAGACGATTTGAGTTTGTCTTTGTGGGTGACCACAAAATTCATGGACTCCAAAACCACTTCGTTCACATCATCGATGATTCGCTGACTGCGACCCTGCAAAAACGCAAAGGCGAGCAAGCATGGAATCGCCACGCAGAGTCCAAAGGCGGTACAGTTCATCGCCTCAGAAATCCCCGAAGCCAAAAGGGTAGCCTTTTGTGAAGGATCGGCATTGGCCGCTCCCGCAAAAGAAACAATCAATCCTGAGATGGTTCCTAAGAGTCCAAGAAGCGTGCAGGTGTTGGCGATCATCGGCAAAAAGCTCGTACGCTTTTCGATATCGGGAAAGTGCTTGGTGGCAGCCGCGTCGATGGCCATTTGGACTTCGGAATCCTTGGCGGAGCGTTCAAAGGCCTGAAAGCCGGATTGAATGATCTGGTGGATCATCGTCTGACCCATCAAAACCAGCCGACCCGAGTAAATGGCATTGCGAACTTCGGAGAGGATCGCTCCTTTGTCGAACTTCGTTCTCAAATAGAGCGCATTAAAGCGATCAAAGATGATGAGAAGGGCAATGATCCCCAGCAAAGCGATCGGATGCATAAAAAAGCCACCCGATTCGTATCGTTGCCATAAAGTCATGCTCTCCATAGGAATCTGAGCGATTTGCTCGGTTGTTTCCGCGGCGGTCTGTGCAAAGACGTCTGAACCAAAAAACATAGTCCCCTCCCAAAATTAATTGTCAAAGTCACCAGCCTCAAATGCAAGGAATTTCTAGACTTTTAGCCTCTGGATCAGCACGATGACATTTTGCGGCGGGACCCATGAGTATCAGCGATTCAGCCTATATTCGACGATTCTTCTCGCTCTATTCCCAAGAGGAAAAGGATAAAGTGCGCGGTTTGGCGTTCTATTCGACGGACTACCTGAGCGCCCTTTTGCCCGAGGGCATCGCTTATGTGGGTGTTATTCGAAGTCCGCATGCAGGAGCGAGCTTCTCGGCGATTCAGTCGAGTGAAGCTCTTAAGATCTCCGGCGTCCTTAAGGTGATTACGGCCAAAGACGTCCCGCACAATCTTCCGTACGGCAAGCGCTCTAAGCGCGTTCAACTCCTCCTCGCCGAATCCCAAGTGCGCTATGTGGGAGAACCCGTGGCGATTGTGGTGGCCGAAACCAAAGAAGCTCTTCGCCAGGCGCTGTCCAAAGTAGCGATTGATTGGAAAGTGGACGCCAAACGTGAGCCCGAAGTCACCGCAACGATTCATCATCGAATCGGAACACCCGTTCGTGCCAACTTGAAGGAAGTAAAGTCGCCCTTTAAATTTCCGAGTCTCAAGGCGCGCTATCTCGAAGCGGAATGTGGTTGGGTCGACTTCAAAAAAGAAAAGCTCATTTTTCATGTCGGATCCCTTTTGTCCGAGTCGCAGCGCCAGTGGATCTCACAAGTTTTGGAGATTCCTTTTGATTCGGTTCTTGCAAACGAATCTCCACTCGGCGGTCAGTTTGGGGGACGACAGCAGCGTGAACTCATCGCATTTTTGGCGCTTTCTTCATGGCTCACCAAGCGCTCCACTTGTTTGATTTTTGAACCCAACGAGCAAGACACCGGGTCTTATGGCTATGAGGGTGAGCTCTGTATTCGCTTTGACGAAGAGTCCAAACAGATGAAGGAACTCAAAGGCCGATTGACGGTGGATGCGGGATCCTACGAAGGCAATGCGCAGTTTGTTTTGCAAAAGGCACTCGAACACATCACAGGCATTTACGATTTTCAGTATGTGGATATCGAGGGCCAAGTCATTTGTACGCCCACCCATCCGCGTCGAGCGCTCAGAGGCGAGGGGCTTGCAGCTGTAACCTGGGTGACCGAGCAACTCGTCGAACAAGTGGCCAAACTCTTAGATCAAAAGCCGATGGAGTTTCGAACTCAAAACTGTCGACTCGATGCCGACAAGGTTTCGAGTGTTTTGACCGAAATGGAAAAACTAGAAAGGCCGTTTCGGCTCGTGCCCATTGATCGCTCAAAGCCTGTTTGGGACGAAAAGCCCATCGTCGGGCGAGGAATGGCGTTTCAGTATTTTAGGCCGGCGGTCGATAAAGAGTTTGATCTCTCTGAAGTTTCGATTGAGCTTCAAAATTCGGGATCCTTTGTCATCAAGACCTCCAACCTTACGCTCGATTTGCATGCCAAACAGGCACTCTGCGAAGTCGCGGCGGCGGTCCTCAAAACTCATCCCAAAGCCTTTGTGGTCGAGGGCAATATGAGAATCCAAGTCGATAAGGCCGCACGTCGAGAGACTTACCCTGAGTTTTATTATCTCGCTCAGACCACTTGGCATGCGGCTGCGGCATTAAGAGACAAAATCCAAGAAGCCGGTAAAAAGATTTTTCAAAGTCAGACGGTGATTCTCAAAGACGGAGCCATCACGGAGACGAGTCTCAATCGTAAGATGGGATATCGCGAAGTGGCCTTTACCGAAGGCGGCCAAGATCTTAAGGCGTCCTATATTTTGCAAAACGTCGAGAAGCCTCATGGGTGTTCGGCGGGCGCGGTTTCGCGCGTGGCCTTTCATCCTTTGACAGGTGAGCTGCGCGTCGAGAGCGTCAAAGTGGTTTTGGATGCGGGTCCTGTGCTTTATCAAAAGGGGCTCGAGATCCAAGTCGAGTCGTCTATTTCGTGGGCGATGGCCGCGCTTTTTTCGAGTGAGCTCGAATCCGATCAGCCAATTCCAACAACGCTCGATGGTCCTGAGGAATCGACTCTGGTGACCCTCGAATATCCGATTCGGGATTTGGCCGAAAAACCACTCGATTATTTTGGAAGTCGGGGGAATTCTGACACGATTATGTCCGTGATTTTGGCGAGTTTGGTGAATGCGATTTACGAAGCCAAAGATATTCCACTGGATGAAATTCCGATGTCGACGGAGTTTATGTACCCTAAGCGTCGACAGCAGACGGTCCTCAATTTTCCGTTGAAGAGGTTTTAAGCGAAATGATTATCGAATGGTCACTCAATGGTCGCCCGCTACGTTCTGAGACAAGTCCGTTTCGTCGACTTTTGGATTACCTTCGAATGGACCTCAAGCTCCTCGGGACAAAAGAAGGATGCCGTGAGGGTAAATGTGGAGCATGTACGGTTTGGCTCGACGGCAAGCCGGCCAATGCGTGTTTGGTTTTGATGGGGCAGCTCGATGGCAAGGATGTGTCCACCATCGAAGGACTCAATGAGCGAGATAAGTTTACACCTTTGCAGGAAAGTTTTTTGACTCAAACTGCGATCGAATGCGGATTTTGTATTCCGGGGATGGTCATGTCTTCGACGGCTCTTCTCGAGCAAAATACCAATCCTACGCGACTCGAAATTCGCGAGCAGCTCAAAGGACATCTTTGTGCGTGCACGGGGTATCAAAAGATTTTGGATGCCATCGAAGGGGTGGGATTGCCACCTGTTTCTGAAGGTCGTGCGCGAGCGAGGGCCAAACGCTAGTGGAATTCTTGAGCCCCAAATATTTGTCCGAAGCCTATGAGATTCTCGATAAGCAAGGCGATCAGCTCAAGGTTTGCGGCGGAATGACCCATCTGCTGAGATTTTACAAAAATTTTCCGACCGAACTCGGCGATCGTTTTAAAGGATTTTTGCATGTCGGGGATCTTGAAGGTCTTTCGGAGTGTCAGGAAGAAAACGGACGATTTGTTTTGGGATCAACAGCGCGGATATCAAGTCTCGCCGAAGATCCCTATCTCGCGCGTTATGCGTACGCTGTTTTAGAAGCCGCTCGAGTGACAAGTACTCCTCAGATTCGAAATCGCCGAACTCTGGGTGGAGAGTTAGCTTGGGGATCCTATCATAGCCCGCTCATTGCGGCGCTCTTAGCACTCGAAGCCAAAGTCAAAATTCGAAGCCGAGGCAAGGGTGGTGCCGTTGGGCGCGAGGAGATTTTGTCTCTAGAAGATCTGTACATCGGCGAGACCGAACGTCAGGCAGTCGATGGAGGAGAGAACCTCGTCACGCGAAAGGTAAAAACTGAGTCTCAAGATTTGATTTTGAGAGTTGTTTTGCCCAATCATCAGCCGGGCGCTTTTAGTTTTTTTAGAGCTTTGAGTCCCAAAATTCAGACCGAAAACTCTGGAGTGGTTGTTGCCGTATCCGGAGCGGCGCAAAACGGAACAATTTTGCATGCGCGAATGGTGGCCTCAGGAATTTGGATGAAGACCATGCAAGAAGTTTTGCCTCTCGATGGAACCCGGATGAGTGATACTCATATTTACGAGCGGCTCTATACGTTTTGTGATCGATTTGCTTTTGATAAGTTGCGACGTTCGGGCCCTCCCGGAAACCAACTGGGCCTGATTGTTTTTGGATTGCTCAAAGAGGGTTTTTCGCATCTGCTAGGTCGGTAGCGCAAGTTGTCTGGCTTGCTGCGGTGTAAGGAGAAAATAAAATGAAGAATTTTTTTGGAATCGTCTCACTCGCAATTTTAGCCATGTTAATTTGCGGGCAAGAAGTAAATGCGGGTGTGGAGTCCGCCACCAAAAAGCCGTTTGCAGTTGGGTTTATGCTAGGAGAGCCGACGGGGCTGACGGCCAAGTATCGAATGGGCCAAGATGTGGGACTCGATTTTGGATTTGGTTATGCGTTTTCAGAATATTTTGTGATGTACGGAGATATGCTCTGGCATTTTGGAAACTATTTTGAAAATCGAGACGATCTTCCGGGATCCCTGACTCCTTATGTGGGTGCGGGCGGCGGACTCGAGATCGCTACCAAGGATGGACGCCGTCATGATACGTGGACCTTTATTCGCGTGCCTGTGGGCGCGGAGTGGCTTGTTCCAAAGCCTTCGATGAGCGTGTTCGCCGAAATCGCTCCCGGCATCGAAGTCCTCCCTGAGACCGAGGCCGTCGTTCAAGGCGCGGTCGGCGCACGATTTAGATTCTAAAATTTTACTGCCGCAGTGGCAGTGAGAAAGAGGCCCAGCACAGATTTTGCCAATCATGTCTGCCCTTGCGATTTCCTGAGGAGCGCAGGGACCGCCAAAAGATCTCTTCTCAACTTTTACGTTTCGTTTGTCTCCTTTAAACGCGCTCAAAAATCCCTGCACCCCTCAGGAATTCACACGGTCAGACATCAGTAAAGTTTGGCTGCGCAGATCTTTCACTGCCGTTACGGCAGTGAGACTCAAAAAACAAGGTCGGCTTTATCAGCTTTTGAGCTTCTTCCAGTCCTCGAGGAATTTGGCGATGCCTTTGTCTGTGAGGGGATGCTGAAAGAGCATCTTCAAAACCGAAAGTGGCATGGTCGCGACATCGGCTCCAGCGAGTGCCGAGTTTACAACATGCATCGGATGACGAATGCTCGCCGCGAGAATTTTGGTTTGAAATCCATAGTTGTCGTAAATCGTACGAATATCTTCGATGAGCTTCATGCCATCTTCAGAAACATCATCCAGTCGTCCAATAAAAGGCGAGATATAGGTAGCGCCCGACTTTGCAGCGAGCAGTGCTTGAGCCGCCGAAAAACACAAAGTCACATTCACCTTAATGTTGTCCTTTCGGAAGGCCTGACAAGCTCGCAAACCATCCACAGTCAGTGGCACCTTGATTGTCACATTGCTGTGAATCTTAGCGAGTTCACGACCTTCTTTGAGCATTCCCTCATAATCCGTGGCGATGACCTCGGCACTAATGGGGCCATTGACGATCGCGCAGATGTCTTTGACCACCTCGGAGAAGGCCCGACCTTCTTTTGAGATAAGGCTCGGATTTGTTGTGACTCCGTTAATGAGCCCCGTGAGGGCCGCATCTTTGATTTCTTGAATATTGGCAGTATCCAGGAAGAATTCCATATGTGCTAAAAATTATCGCAATTCCCATCAAAGTCCACGATTATAAGGGCTGTGAGGGTTGTTCTTGCGATTGGCTTTTTTGGGGTTCTGGGTGTCTTTATTGCTTCTCAGTTGACTCCTGTTAGGGCCGAGCGTGTTTCGGATTCATATGACTTTCATCTGAACGAAGGACTCAAGTCCGAGGCTCTCAAAAACTGGCCGGATGCTGTCGCCGCGTATATGCGCGCAATCGAAAAAGACCCGCGAGCCGCTCTTCCTCGTGAGAGAATCGTCTCGATCTTCAAATCCCTCAAATCCAAAAGAGAGTCGACTCAGGCGATTGAACTTCTCATTAACGCCGAAATCAAAAATGAATTGGTCTTGGCGGGCGTCTTCCAGCCGGTCGAAGCAGATCAGAGTTCGCTAACCGTCATGAGCTATGTCTTTTGGGGCTCGGCATTCATTGTTTTGCTCATTGTCGCCATTAGTCTCGGCATGATGTTTCGCAAAAAGCAGGCGGAGTTTGATGCCGAAAAAGAAAAACTCTATGAGCGCACCACGGGCGGACATCGCCGTTCTACCGTTCAGCCCAAAGCCGATCGACCCGATGTCCCTCGGCTCAAAAAAGATGTCAAAGTGACCGACCAGACCAAATCCGAAATGACGGATCTCATCTCGAACGTCAAAACTCTCACGGGGACGCAAGCTCGTCCCGATTGGACCGAAGCGCCAGCTGTCCAGCAGGAGCAAATCAAGGCACTCGAGAGTTCCGAAGTCCTGCAAGCTCTGGCTCAGACGATGCTTTCCGAAGTGACTACGGAGAACGCTCCCGAAGGCAAATTTTCCAAACTCAGTTTGGATGCCTCGCTTGTTTTTGACGAGACCGATACTCCGCCCGATCTCGAACAGGTCAAACAAGAAAACCCCAAAGATCCGAGTGTCGAAGAATATCTCGCTCGACTCGCTCAAAAAGAAGCCTCGAAAGGAAAAAAATCATGAAGCTCAATCTTGCTATTTTATCAGCGCGTCGCACTCCCGTCGGAACTTTTCTCGGCTCACTCAAGCATTTAAGTCCCACGGATATGGGTGTTCATGCCAGCAAGGAGGCGATCAAAGACTCCGGCCTTAAGCCCGAAGATTTTGTGCACTCGGTCTTTGGAAATGTCTGCTGTTTTTCGTCTCCCGATGGAGCGTATCTTTCGAGACATATCGCACTCAAATCAGGACTACCCTTGCATGTGGGGAGTCTCACGCTCAATCGCTTGTGCGGCAGTGGATTTGAGGCTCTTGTTCAGGCGGAGCGGTATGTGGACGAAGGTGCTTGTTTGGTTGGGGGAGCGGAGTCGATGTCACTGGCTCCACTGATTTTGCGAGGAGTGCGTGAGGGGTTTAAGTTCTCTAAGCCACCCCAGTCAGTGGATTCTCTCTGGGAGTCGCTTAGCGATCAATACGCAGGAATGGCCATGGGAGAAACGGCCGAACTTTTGGCCAAAGAAAACGAGATCACGAGAGAAGACTGCGATCGCTGGGCGCTCATGAGCCACCAGCGAGCCATGAAAGAAGAAGCCACCGGCTCCCTCGCCAAAGAAATCGTCCCCTTTGATTGGGGTGGAGGAAAAGTCTTTGCTCAGGACGAACATATTCGGCGGGATTCGAGCCTCGAAAAACTCACCAAACTCAAACCTGCTTTTGGAGGCGTCACGACTGCTGGAAACGCGAGCGGGATGAACGACGCAGCGGCAAGTCTTGTCGTAGTTTCGGGTGCGTCTACTCCAAAGCAAAAGCCCATGGCTCGAGTCGTGGGAGCGGTAGCGATTGGCTGTGATCCCAAGCGGATGGGCATTGGTCCTGTCGCTGCGATCGAGAAGTTACTCAAAGAGCTTCAGTGGAAAATGTCTGACGTGGATTACCTCGAAGTCAACGAGGCCTTTGCGGCTCAGGTCCTCGCCGTCAAAAAAAATCTCAAGCTTTCGGATGAACAACTCAATCCTCACGGCAGTGGAATTTCTCTCGGGCATCCGTTAGGAGCGACAGGAGCACGGATAAGCTGTCATATTGCTCATTTGATTTCTTCGGGCAGAGCCAAGCGCGCCATAGGGAGCGCTTGTATCGGTGGCGGACAAGGAATTGCCGTAGCTTTCGAAAAATTTTAACGATAAAATCAACCCAAGGTGGATTACACGCGCTTAGATTGGGATCGGCTTGAGAGACTGAGGGCTCCAGGCTCGCTTTCTGTTGCACTGAGTCATTTGGGAGTTTTCCGGATCGAACTCATTCGCAAAGAGATGCGATCCGAAACCGAGCGTTCCTGGATTAGTCTACCTCTTTGGCTCAAAGGCACTCATCCGTTTATTGAACTTCTCGAAGGAAATGAGGTGGGCTCTGAGATCTTGCGAAAGTTTAGAGAAGAACTCAGAGACGAGGCCTACAAACTTCAGGACACCGTGATCAAACAAAGTCAGTTTGGGATGTGCGAAGCCATGGTTCCATTGGTTTTGCGCGGAGACCGCCTCGGATTTTTGCGGATTTCGAGTTTTGTGACCGAATCTCCTGTGCCAGGCGATGTGGTTTTGGAGGAGAGATTTAAGGTCCTGATGCTTGATGACGCTCGCCGAATAAAGGCGCTCGAAGCTTGGCGCGCGCTTCCGTATTTTACTCCCGACAAGCGAGTAATTGTATTTCAGATGGTTCAGTTACTCGCTCGCGAAGTCATTCAGTTTTTTGAAGAAACCATTGCGAGCAAAGAGCGCGAAGAAGCCGTCAATCGTAATACGTTCAATCAAATTGTCACTCAAAACCAGTTGCTGCGAGGGCTGCTTCGAAAAATTCCTCAGATCGCGACGAGCAATTCTTCGGTTTTGGTCTACGGAGAGCAGGGCACGGGTCGAGAACTTCTCGCACGAATGGTGCATGAACGCTCTCAGCGCGCCGAAAGAGAATTTCGGACACTTCAGTGTTCTTCTGTCGCCGAGAATTTGCTCGAGGCCGAACTTTTGGGATACGAAAAGGGCGCTTTTGTCGGCGCCTATGCACAAAAGCCTGGTCTCTTTGAAGTCTGCCGAGGCGGCACACTTTATCTCAACGAAATTGGTGATTTGAGTATGGCGATGCAGCTCAAAATTGTGCGCCTGATTCAAGATAAAACTTTTACCCGATTGGGAGGCACTCAAGTTTTGAGTTCGGATGTGCGCATCATTGCCTCCACGCAACGAAACCTTCGAAAGCTTATTCAGATGGGAGCCTTTAGAGAGGATTTGTATTTTCAGCTCGCTGTCGTCGAAGTCGAAATGCCCCCCTTGCGACAGCGCAAAGAGGACATTCCCTTATTGGCCGAGTTCTTTTTGCAGGACTTTATGCGCCTCATGACCAAAGAGGGGATTCAGTGGAAAGAAGAGTCACTCGCCAAACTGACGTCGCATAGCTTTCCGGGCAATGTTCGAGAACTGCGCAATGAGGTCGAACGACTCGTGGCCATGAAGGAGTCCCATAGCTTTATTGATGTCGGAGATCTGAGCACCAAAATGATGGAGGCCATGTCCCCCGTCGAGGAAATCGAAAAGGGTAAGACTCTCAAGGATATGGTGGATGAGTACGAAAGACGCATTATTTCGGACGCGCTCCACAAGTACCATTGGAACAAGTCCCGGGTCGCCGAGCTCTTTCAAATCACCCGCCAAGGGCTTTTAAAGAAGATCACCAAATTCAAGCTCGATAAGCGCAAAAAGATCTAACGAATAGGGTTTGACCCCTTAAAGGCGTTTTTTTACATTCCCTGGGTTACTCCAGCGAGCTGGAGCAAAATGTGAGGTTGGGTAGCTCAGACGGTTAGAGCGAGGGATTCATAACCCCTAGGTCGGCGGTTCGACTCCGCCCCCAACCACCAAACCTTCGCCTTTTTCCTACCAGCAGCGTTCTCACTCCTTGCGACTTCAGTGGCGTATATTACGATACGCGCCTTCGTCTCAGTCGTTCGTGCCTTGCTGGCAGAAAAAATTCTCGGTTTGGTCGGAAGGTGCAGAACCCCATGAGGTCGGCGGCTTGACTCCGCCCCCCAACCACCAAATCTTCGCCTTTTTCCTGCTTATTGAGGGCGCCGCCAGTAAGGCCCGGTGTATTGATCATAGCGCCTGAATTCAAAACGCAATCGCCCATCCTTGCCGAGAGGGGTTTCATACTTTTCGTAGTAACCCCAAGAGTCAAAGCCCTTTCGAGTATTCCACTGAGGCTCACTCAGATACTTAGTCAGATCGCTGGGTGCCGTGAGATCCACAAAATAATTGATAGGCCTTTCACTCAAGAGATCTGGGCGGTCAAAATCAGCAGCCGCAACAGCCTTTAACTCTTCAGGAAGCGGCTGCGTCTCATCCTCTCTCAAAACAATCGAAGCAAAAGCCGGCAGCGTTGAGTCCAGTTGATCGATTTCGGCATTGAGCGCGAAGGCACAGACGACTTCTTTAAAAAAAGGATTCGATTTAAAAATAAACTTAACTTGTTGATGAGATTCTTTGGAGGTCAGCTCGAGCTTCTCGATCAAAAGGGCTCTTGCGCTGATCATATGCGGAGGAAACGAAACCAGTTGAACATCTGAATAGCTAAACTCGCAAATCGCCGGATCGAGTTCGTTAAAGGCTTTCCATTCTAGGTCTGTCCACTCCTCTAAAGGCTTGGTCGATTGGATTTCGTTGCCTCGGCTAAACCAAAACCGAACATGGTCCGATCGCTCGGGAACCAGGATGGATTCTTTCAAAAAAAGAACCAGAGGTTTGGCATCTTCTTTGACCAGATCTGAGGGGAGAGTTCCGATAGGGATTCTTCGAAGTCCCCAATCCTTGAGTTCCAAACTCAAGCTCGATTTGAGTGTCTGGATGGGCTGTAATTTCTTGGGCTCTTCGGCCTCTGCCTGACTGACCAAAAAAATCAATGCACTCAAGATCATAAAATTCAAAAGCCGGTCCTTATCGAGCGCGCGATGCTTGTCTGGGCTGCGAACTGCGACGAGATGATGATTGGCGAGGCGAGAATCTTTGACCCTCACCCGATCTTTGTCCGCCTTGTGACCAGCGTCCACCACCTTGATTGCTTCCACCGGACCACTGGCCAGGGCCGCGACTTTGGCTATTGTCGCCGCGCGAAGAATTCGAAAATCGGCTTCTGCCGCCACCATTACGCCCGCGAGAATTTGAACGCGGTCCTTGGCTGACATGATAAGTCGATTTCTTTTCCCCTTGTTTGTGGGGGGACTTTTCGCCGCTCAAATATCGCCAGTGTTTGGTTTCTTCGGGGGTGACAAAACTAACAGCTTCTCCGCTTTCACCTGCTCGAGCTGTTCGGCCAATGCGGTGAATATAATCTTCACTGGTTTGGGGAAGATCAAAATTGATGACAGTTTGAATATGCGGCACATCAAGGCCTCGAGCCGCCACATCCGTCGCGACGAGAACAGGATATTTTAACGAACGAAATCCCGCGAGGGCCTCGTTACGTTGAGATTGAGTTCGTCCACCATGAATCGCCGCAACACTCATGCCATGACCTTGCAAAAATCTCGCAAGTTTTTCGGTTCGGATTTGTGTTCGAGCAAAAACAAGTACTGAGCCATAGGTACGCTTGGTGAGTTCTTCCAAAATCTTGTCGTTCTTGTCACCACCATGCACTTGAATATGGCTTTGTTTGATTTTTTCGGCCGCGCGATTGACTTCGCCGACTGTGATTCGCTCAGGATTTGTTTGGTATTTTTGAGCGAGTTTTAAAATCTCTTTGGGCAATGTGGCCGAAAACAAAATCGTCTGACGCTTTTGCGGAACAAACTCAAAAATTTCCTCAATTTGAGGAGCAAAACCCATATCGAGCATTCGATCGGCTTCGTCCAAAACCACTTGTGTGACTTGCGAGAGATCTGCATTGCCTCGGCGAATGTGATCCATCAGTCGTCCGGGAGTCGCCACAATAATCGAAGGGCGTCTCAGCAGCGAATTGCGTTGACCGCCCATCCCTGCGCCACCCATCAAAAGTGCGAGACGAATTTGGGGCATGAATTTGGTCAAATTTCTAAAAACTTCGACAATCTGAGTCGCGAGTTCGCGAGTGGGCGTGAGAACAAGGGCCGTGGATTGCGGCTGTTTGATCGCCTGAACGATCAAAGGAATGGCAAACGCGACGGTTTTGCCGCTACCGGTTTGGGCGGTGGCAAGTAAGTCTCTTCCGGCAAGGCCCATAGGAATAGCCTGGGCTTGAATCGGGGTAGGAGTTTGGAACTTAAGGGCCTCAATTGCTTTACGGAGGCTTTCCGGCATGGGGATTTCATTAAAGGACTGCATAATTAAACGGGATTCACTTTCTGGTCTGGATTGGATTTCTTGAATTGGTGTTACTGAATAGAGGCGTTCTTAACAGACTCAATCCGTTAATTCTAAGGTTTTCTTGGAAATCGACTAGACCGGGTTCAAAAAAGCCTCGCGCTGAGTCTAGCACCCTCTATAAAATGCCAACATGATGTTTAACATACTGAAAGTGCGGGTCTTTCTGGCGATCTCTTTGGTGGTTTTATTGAGCGGTTGTTGGAGCAAAAACTTTGATGAACCCGGCATGATTGAGGTTCAAGCGCGACCCACGGAAGCGGTATTGGCGGGGGCTTTTGCGCGGGTATGGGCCGCCACTCAAACCGTGATGGGGAAGTTTACCGTCGTGCAGCGGGATTTGGATGCCAATAGTCAAAGAGCTTACTTGGTGACGGACTGGACTCGTGGAAAATCCGATCGTCTCTATCATGGTTTTGATGCGAATCGGATACCTTACAACATTCGCTATCGTCTCTATCTCTATGTGATTGGAGAAGGTGCAGGGACTCGAGTGACGATCCGAAACGAAGAACAGTATCTCGATGATACGGTGACGGCGGGAGTGGATTTTAATGGCAGCGTTCAGCGCTGGATTACAACCGAGACTTCTACAATCAAGGAAAACGCACTCCTCGTGGAGATCGACAAACTTGTGAGAGATCCCAAATTTACTGTCGAGGCCGCTCAGTAGAGAGTTTTGGATTCGGGATTTGCCTGGTCTTTGACCTCGACCTGAAAGCCTCCCGAAAAACTAAACACCTCTGGGTGCTGAATATTGCACACCGGATTGAAACTTCGCGTAGTGGCTTCGACTTTGTTCGTTTTGTTCAAAATGGCTTGAGCGATTTTGATGAGGGAAGAGGTTTGTCTCTCTTGGTTGAGAGAATCGATGATTTTGGTGGTCGACTGGCCGCGGACCACGCGCTCAATCACATCCACTGGATACTGGAGGTGCCCAAGGATTGTAGCGGGATTGTTCGTATCAAATCCTCGGCTCGCAGCCAAAATAGTCGGGACGTCAATTGCCTCTTGAGGATTGCGCTTAAAGGTCTTTGTGTCAGAATCCACAAAGGTGTTTCGGTAGGCCATCATCCAGGAGTCGATTGTTTCTTCTGAATCACAAGAAATATTCATGACAAATAATCCATCGGGAGTGCGGCGCGCACAAAAGATCTCTTCAAGTTCTTCTGAAGACAGCATGACGACAGGATTTTCTTGTGAAGCATTCATATCAGGCAAATAGACATCAAAGTTTATTTTGAGCTCTTCTTCAGGGCGCTGAGGATGTGGAATGGATTTTTCAAATTTCATTCTCCGGGCTTTTTGAGTTCCAACAACAAAAATATTGAGATTCATGGCGTGGCTCGAAGGAATAAACATTTGAGTATCCTTGAGATCATTTATAAGGGTGGGCTTAAAGTCCTCGATTTTTTCTGTAGTCACGAGTCGATAGCCCTGAGTGGCCAAAAACGCTGCCGCTCCGAGAGCGACGCGTTGATCAGTTTCTCCAGGAAGGGCATAGGCCCCCGTGATTTTGATCTCATTTCCCTTGAGAGCTTGTTGCAGGAGCGGATCTACTGGCAGCGGCAATTGGCCTTCGAGTTTTTCGGCGGTTACTTTGACATCAAAGACTTTGTTGCCACAAAGGACTTGAGCGGATTCGGTTCCGGACCAAGCCGCAAACTCTTTGGCCTTGCTGCTTTCATTTTGCAAGTCTGAGCCCCAGCGAAGATCGGACGATGATTGACTATTCACTAATGGAGACATCTGAACGAAAGAAATCCCCCAAGAACCAATGGAACTCGATCCGATATTCATGCGATGTGCAGAATCGTTGATGATTCTGAGATTGGGTTCGCTGCAAAGCAAGGTGAATCCTGTGCCCAGCCTCTCCTTGATTACGATCAACTTGGGCTCTGTAGAAGGGTCTGCGACTTCGCGATAAGCGGTCCTAAAAAAATCACTGAGCAGTACAGGCTTTGCCGTTGGAATTGGAGCATCATCATCAGCAGCAAGTGCAATGAGGGGGAGTTGCTCCTTCATGGCCTGCACAATCAGGTCCATGACTTCGACGCGACTTTCACCCATCGCTGTATTGGTGTCTTTGAGAGCTTCTTGGCGTTCGGCTTCGGTGAGAGAGTTGAGAGCTCGTCGCATTTCTTCGGGAGCTTGCAAGGCAGCCATTGAAAGGAAGTAGACTTCTTGCTCAAGGACTCGATCTTGATACACATGCTTTTGTGCGGCTCCATCATAAATCGCATTTCGCTGAATCGAAACGACATGCTTGAGAATCCTTTCAATGAGGTCTGCTTTCATCAGTCCCTTTTGGCCGATGTTAAAGAGGGTCTCACCGAGGGTGACGGTCTTAAACACGTCCATTCTATTGGTAATGCTGTAGCTGATCAATTCTTGGCGTTTTTCCAAAGGCAATTGTCCAATGAGGGCGTTCCAAGAATAAGTCTCGGATACGCTATCCAAATCATCCCATGGATTAAGCTGAGTGAGAGTGATGATTTCCTTGAGATTGGTGTTAGAAATTTCATTTACATCAATGGAGCCTTCCCCAAATACAAGCTCTAGAGGACTTTTGAGATGAGAAAAAAACAGCTCTAAGGCTTGTGTACGGATGTTTTCAATCACCAAATGTTTCAATGCTGGAAACTCCCGGATCGGTCCTCTAAAACGCGGCATCTCTGAGTGATTGAGGGCTTCTGTTTTAAGTTCGTTCTTGGTTTTGTTCAGCAACGTCTCTCTGGATTGAGCATCGAGCGCCTCCCAGGCGCTCAAAAATTCGCGTCGCCTCATGGCCGAGGCCTCACGATAAAATGAAAGCTTCTGATGGTTGCTTACAACTTCCAAATCAATAAGTGGATGGCGATAGGATTCGCCTGTGGTGGTCTTAAAAAACCGAGCGATCTCCTCGCGCTTTTGTTCTGAATGCTTTGAGTAGTCATCAAGATCTGTGTCGAGATTTTGGAGAGTCCATTGTAGCGCCCACTTAAAATCTTGGACTGAGGGCTGTGGGGCTTGCCGCGTCAGAAACATCACAGGTCTTAAGTGTTTATTGGAGTCAAAAACGGACAAATCAAGCAGGGCAGATTTTTTTTGGTCACTGATATTTTTGAATTCTTCTAGATTGCTCTGCCAATAGTCACCATGCCCAACATAAATGGCATCAAGAATGCGCAAGTAACGGTTAAAGAGAGGGTCCGTAGATGACCAAATTTGTGCGCCTTCAGGAGTCTGAGTGGGGGACGCGGAGAGAGTCTCGTTATGTTCTAAAACAAACTCCAAATAATCTTTGCTGATTGAACGAAGCAGGCCAGTGCTTGCGACGTGTTGAAGGCGAATATTGTCGCTATGAGCACCATAAAAACTTTCGTAGAGCTTGAGGCGATCCTCGAGAGGGAGGCCTTGAATCATTTTAAAGATCTCAGTTTGGATGGCGGTATCAGAAGCTTTGACCGATGGACGAGAAGGATGCTGAGTCAACTTCTTGGGTTCTTTGAGCCAGAACGTATCAGTAAGACGCTCAGCAGTCTTAATGTCTTTGGCTTCAAATGCGGCTGCTAAATCTTGAAAGGGAAACCCGTTCAGAGTGGGTGGATCTAACATCACGCTGATTGGCCGAAAGCCTCCCGTAGCAGCATCTATAAAATCGAGTTTCAAAAATTCTTCGCGTTCATTGGGAGAAAGATTGAGATCATAGGCAATGTCAAAAGCGTCCTCTCCCAAATAGCTCGACACTCTTTTGGAAAGTTCCACGACCTCAGAAGGGGGCTGCGACCAAACGAAGTTGGGAGACTCCTTTGGAGTGGCGTGTTGCCATTCTCCCTGAAGACTCATTTTTTGATTATTTTGAATGAGCCAACGCAAAAGGGGTGTCATCTCCTTTGCCTTAAAAAAGGCAGAAGCATGAGACCAGAGGCTTGGCGAAAGTGTAGACCACTGTGCGGTAACCGCTTGCTGTTGCTCGGCATTGAGGAGAGCAAAGGCAGAGTGGAGGATGCGAATCTGATTTTGAGAGATATCGGATTCTTTAGAAATCGATGCTGAGAGGTCCCAAGATGATTTGTATTTGCTGAGGTGTTCTTCGATTTTTTTGCTCTGATCGTCACCCGGGGCGATTTGCGTGAAGACAATCAAGTCGTTTGCGAGTTCCTGGGGGCTCGGAGGCTCATTGGCCAGTAAGCAATGAGTGCTTACAAAAGTTGCTAAGATGAATAGTTGCAATCTCATGATACAGGGCCACCTCTAGCTCGTTGCAGGTTCAAAATGTTGCAAATCTCGTACCCAAATGGAGTGCATTTGTCTCAGTAAAGGAGGCTGAGATTCGGGGGGGTTATGGCGAGTGAACCCTTACTTTTGGGTGACGAGGGCGGACAAGCACATCTCATAAAGGAGGCGGGCTCCCACGTTGGCATCCCACTCCTCAGGACCCACTTCGACGAGATCAAAGCCAATCACTTTGCGCCCCGAAGCCACAAGGGCTCGCAGCAGATAGATGATTTCGGCAAAGCTCAAACCTCCTGGGACCGGGGTTCCGGTCGCGGGACAGAGTGCGGGATCGAGGCCATCGATATCAAAAGAGAGATAAACGTGATCAGGGAGAGTGCTGAGAATCTGCTTGCAGAGGTTGTCCCAGCTTTCACCCGTAGACTTTTGGGCAAAGATGTTTTGATCGGTAAAGTATTTGATCGCTGAGTGGCTCGAGGCAAAATCAATTTCTTGATCACAATAATCTCGGATTCCGATTTGAGTGAGACGTTTGAGGGGGAGGCGAGTCATCACATTGTAAAAGATACTCGCATGCGACCACGTAAAGCCCTCATAGGATCGGCGCAAATCAAAATGTGCGTCGAGATGGAGGACACCCATAGTGGGGTAGTGGCGCAAGGTCTCAGCAATGGCGGCAAAGGGAGTGGAGTGATCGCCCCCCACAAGGCCGACGATTTTGTTGGCTTTGAGAGCGGAGCGGACTTCGAGGCCGATGAGTTCGTTGATCTGACTGCAGGCAAGGTTCGCTTTTTCTTGAGCGGACTTTTGAGGTTTGCCTTTTAGTTTGCGGCAGCGGCGCACGAGGCTGAGTGCCGATATGTTGAGAGCAGAGATCTTTGCAGTTGTTTTGGATTTATTCCAGGCAATGCCTTTCTGCCAGACGTCTCGATAGAGCGGGTGAAAGAGGTCCACTTGTTGACTGGCTTTAAAGATGCGCTCGGGTGAGCGACTCGTACCGCCGAGGTAGGAGGTCGTTGCTTCCACGGGGGCTGGAATCAGGATGAGTTTAGAATCAGCTGCTTTAAAGGGAAGGCCAAAAATGCCGTCCCCCGTACCCGCCGAGTTGGGGTCAAAAGTTTGGATAGTTGAAGAAGCCTTAGTCATGGCCTCGCATTAAAACCCAAACCACAGAAATTGGGGATGAATGTTTTTGACTCCCGGATGCGATTTGGTAGAACCAGTCGTCTATATAACTGGTTAACGCGGGGTGGAGCAGCCTGGTAGCTCGTCGGGCTCATAACCCGAAGGTCGTTAGTTCAAATCTAACCCCCGCAACCAATTTTTTAGGGTTCAAGTAGAGCCCTAAGTTTTTTAGACCACTGAGTTTTTCGAGCTACCGGTGGTAGCGAAACCGCAAGTTTTTGGTAGCGGAGGTTCACTCGGCTCATGGCACAAAATTCCAAATGGTTTGAAAACGATATCCAGTTGCCTTTGACGCCTTCTCAGAAAAAATTGGTCGAAGAATGGCTGCCAAAATTTATTGAGGCGAGACGGAATCATTTTGGAGTTCCCTGTATTGAACAGAGCAACCTCAATATTGGCGCTCCTGATTTAGTGGATTTACTTTCGTTTATTGAGAAGTCTTTGGCTACAGAACTTGATCTCAAAGCTTTAAAGCGCGAAGCCAAGAAACAGCTGGCTGTTAGAGCAGCTGCTGGCTCACTAGAGATAAAGCCTGAACACTACCGTGATTTATTGAGGGTAATAGATGGGGCGATCTGAGCTAATTTTTCATAACCTTTCAGTGCAACCTGTTGATTTCTTTAGCTTCTTTTACGGACTCATTAGGAACGAGAATTGCATATTTTACAGTCGAGACTGACCTATGGATAACCATTTCAAAATTTATTTTTGCCTCATCTTTTCATTTTTCACATCGTTTCATGCGCTGGCGGACGGTCCTAAGACTGAAATGCCTCGAGAGCCATCTATGTTTTCGAGCAACCCAGCTGAAGCTGAATATGCTTATCGATTGTTCCTACATCAGCAGAGACAAGAAGAGGCTGAGGCTTTTGAGCGCGGGTATCGTGAGGATGCTCGCATGTCAGTATTCTTTCCCTCTGCAATTTTAGGAGGAGTTGGGGCACTGGTTACTGGCCCTCTTTGGCTTGAGCATATTGTTCCTTCTAGTGAAATTGCCGGCGCCGGATTTCCCTTGGTAATGGGAGCTGCAGTGGTTGGCTTTGGAACTGGTGTCATTGGGTATACGGCAACAGCTTGTGTCCAGGCACTTCGTCGAATTGGCACTCGCAATCACAAGAGCGACTAACTTTTACATTAAATAGTCTGAATCGATGCCATCATTAACTGCGCTTTCTTAAGTTCACGTTGCATCTTCTCCTGCATGTGAATGTATCGCAGTGTTACTTCAAGATTCGAGTGTCCGAGGATAATCTTACAAAGCATGAAGTTTCCAGCTGATACTTCAGCAAGCCAAGTCGAGTAGGTGTGTCGAGTATCGTGCGGAGTGAATTTCGTTCCGAGTGAGCGCTGAGCTTTCTTCAGCGCATTCGAGTAGATATTCTTATTTAAACCATCGAAGAGCAGATAGTCGTTCGGTGATTCTCCGTGACGCTCTTGCTCTCGTCTGCATCTCTGCTGATTCCAAAGCTGCGCGAGGGTGTTAAATGTCTGTTTATCGAAGATCGGCACAGTTCTATTTTCTTGCTCGCCAATAATCTTTTTGCCCTTCAAGGGTTTGCGAATTACCTTGCCAGTCGTGTCCCGAAGAACAACTGAGTTGGATGGTTGCGATTCGAGAAGAATGTAGCCTAAGGGGGTGAGGTCTAAATTCTTAAGCGAGATGAGAAGAGGCTTATAAGCAGGCTCGCCCGGGAAAAAGTCGGCGAGAGATATGCCGAGGAGTTCGTTTAAACGCAGGCCGGTGTTGAGTGCGACCCAAAACATATGCGCCGCCATTGGATTCTTACTCTTAAGCTTCTCGTAAATAATTTTCTGTTGATCCTCAGGAATCACGCTTTCCAGGGATTTTCTGGCAACAAGGCTCTTTGAAAAATACCGACACTTATACTCGGCTTCAACCTCACGCCTGCGCCACATGAATCTCAGAAACGCATTGAGAGATTTGATAATGCTATTTCGAGTTGCATACGCGAGACATTTTTTGCCAATCTTCTGCTTCAGCGGTCGGACCGTCGAAAGATAATCTCGAAAATCTTCAAAGTGAATATGCCAATTATTGAGATTGTTCTCGTTCTTTTGATTCAAGAAAAAATCTAGGATGTAATAATTAAAATAATACTCATCGGCTTGCCATGAATTCGGGGCTTCTTCCTTTCTAGATATTTGAAAGCGTTCGAGAGTTTTCTCAAAATTAAAGAATTGCGTCTTCCATTTCATTTTCTCGGAAAGTCTGCGCTGAAGGGAGTCGTACTTGCGATCAAACTTTTTACAAAATTCTTCTGCATCGACTTCTGAGCGAATGCTTGAGGGGATCTCTGAGGATTTCAGGCGAACATTCTTGCCAAGAGTCGTGTCGTAGTAGATGAAGGAGAACTTATCGCCACGCCTTTGAAAATACATGGTTAAGCCCCCTTCCTTTTGGAGTCGGGGTGACCTTTCCAGGGCTCCCCAATTAAATGTGGGGCAAACTTATCAATGACCAACGAGTATGCGGCTTGAGGATTGAACCCAGCATTGTCCAAGATGACCGAAGCTATATCTCCTAAGAATTTCTTGTCCTGCATTTTGTTAAATAGGTTCGCTTCGAATTCTGCGCGCGAAACTTTTAAGTCTTCTCTCTGCAAGTAGTTGTGGAATGCGTCGACGATTTTCTTAGAATCTAAACCTGGAAACTCCCTAAACGCATAGTCAAAGTCGAGAAGGTCTCGTCCTTTCTTGCGCTGGTAGAGCGCGCGAAGCTTTGTGCCGAGCATTTCTTCTAGCTCGAAGGTCTTAATTTTTGCAGTGCCAGAAAACCATCGGCTCTTTACGCTGAAATTTTTTTCAATATGGTTCAAAAATGGCTTCGATTCGCGAGTATTCATTTCAATCTTGAGCCTCAGAGGGGTGACGGGTGTTGAACTAGAATTGAAGCGATAAGTCATCGTCACGGAAGCAGCCTTTTGGTTGATCGATGGCTTGCCAAGCCATGAATCGAGCCGCTTTTGAATAGCAGAAATGACTGGCTTCGCTTTCTCAGTCTTTGTTCTCACAAGATCAATATCTTCGGAGTATCGGAGATTCTTCTTTAAAAATAATTTGTTAAGCGCTGTGCCTCCTCGGAGTGCGACTTCGTCGTTTAAGAAATTATCTGAAAATATTTCGGCCAGAGCTCTGGACAGAACGAGATCTTGCTCAACCTGCGAGTCGAGTCCCCACGGCGCGTACTGCCTCCACTCTAGAAGGAAAGAATTTTCGATCATGATTCAATCTCCAGTTCATCATTTACAATGACGTTCCAATTTAAATTTCTCGGTCCTGCCATTTTAGTGGTGTCGGTACGAAGTACGACCATCGAAGGCTTTTGCTGTTGGACCCATTTGCTGAGAGGCTCAGTAAGAGATTTAAACTTCAGATGTTCTAAGATGAAGCCCAGTCTTTGAACGGTAGCCAGGCTTTTGTATTCTCGAGCAACCTTCACGAGCGTATTTGCATCAATTGCCTCTGCCAGTTCATTGAGGACTGTACCGACAAGGTCTAAACCCCCAATCTTCGACGCGTATCGAAGTAAATCGACTGCGGTGAGTTCCGGTCCAGAGACAATAATCTTGCCGGTGGGCGAGCTTTTCTTCTGTGTAAATTGTAGCTGCAGATCTGCTTTGACAAAGAATCGATGTCGAGAATTTTTAATCGTAAAATTGCGAGTCGTTTTGTTTGTGACTACTTGAAATTCTTGAGGCTGATGATGGGCAGCACCGAGAAAGGCGCCTGCTGAGAGTAATCCTATGTAATAGGGCTGCTTCAGATAGGCCATGAGGTCGTCAATGTACCAAGTAGGTGGAGGCACAGAGTGCAAATACTCGGCTGGAACGATCAAATAAAAGCCGCTTCGCAGGCTCACTAGCTTTTCCTTGATCGATAGTTTGTGAGCTGCCAAGTTAAGCGCGTTGTTTGAAATTTTGAGCTTCTCGAGCGCTTCTTTCTTCTCAAAAGTATAGCGACCTATCGATTGTAGATATTCATTGAATTCTGAGAGCGTTTTCACGTGTTGTATTTATATCATAAAATGTCTATAATGGAAATTATTTAATATAAATTAAATAGTATCGTTTTCAGATGTTTTTTGCGATTTTTTAAATAGGCCAACCTGGTTCAAATCTAACCCCCGCAACCAATTTAAACCGCCCTAGAGGCGGTTTTGTTTTTTTGCGGAACCTCCGATGTGCCACAAATGTGCCACATTTTTCAAAAGTCGTCGGGCTCGGTGTGCCACGAAAACCCGATGTGGCACATCACTATCAGGAAATATCATTAGCTAGAGCTGTTGTGGAAATTTAAGAAGACGCAGATTTGATTTGTTTTGTTCGGGTGGCATTTCCTCTGTCGGTTTAATTACAAAGGTGCGTGCCACATGTTTGATTCTCTCGGCGAGTAGATGCGCATAATTAATAGTCGTCTTGATATCTTTGTGGCCGGCAATATCTTGAACCGTTTTCAGATCCAAGCCACTCGCGATCATCAAAGAAATTGCAGTGTGACGAAGATCATGAAAGCGAATCTTTCGTCCACCCCATTTGGCAACATCTCTTTCGAAACGTCCATTAAAATTATCGTGGTTAATGGCAGTGCCATTAGCTCGTCGAAAAAGTATCTGAGCGTTTGAGAGTTTTTGTTGATCAATGAGATGACGAAGTTCTTTCAAGACTTCTGAATTACACGGGACACGACGTCCTTTTTTCCCTTTGGTTGTGCGAAATTCTTTTTTTACGCGATCGAATTGACGTTGTATTAAAAGAACTTCACCACCGAAAGCGATGTCGCCCACTTGTAATCCCCAAACTTCTCCGGCTCGCAATGCAGCATTGAGAGCCAGTAAATAGACGACATAGATCCATCGATCAGAACTTTGAAGCGGATACTTCTTATCTGCAAAGACGAGAAAGCTTTCTGCTTCCTCGCGTTCCCAAAACTGAATCTCACTATGCACTTCCTGAAGCTTCTGAAAGCCAATAGTTGGATTATAGGGAATCCGTCTTTGCTTGGCCGCAAAGTTCAAAATGGCTGTGACGATTTCTAGTTTTCGATTCACGGTCGCGGCGACCAAGCCTTTGGCTAGCTCATCCGCTTGGATAGTAGTTAAGAATCCAGGATGCAATTTATTCGGGCTTAAATTTCCGAATCGCGGAAGAAATTCTTTGAGAACTCCTTTTGCGCGTTTCAGATGTCCCGGACTAAACCGGTCTCCTTGAATAGTTAACCAGCGTTCCGCTTCGAGACGAAAAGTTGTTTCTTCAAAATCCTGTCGGGTCGGATCATATTTTTGGATTTCAAGTTTACGAAGTTGATAGTCATGCACAAACGCTTCAGCTTCCGTCCTCGTCTTAAAACGTCGTCGAAGACGAGCAGAGCCTCGGCCATTTGTTCTTACACAAACTTCATAACGATGTTCTCCATTGGGTAATTTGATTTTTTTAATCGTAATGGACATAGATTCACTCCTTGCTTCAGTTCCCTGAAGTATTTTGATGAGCGATCCATGTTCGTAGTGTTTTCGTGTGAAGATAGAGAATTCGATTAAATTTCAAAAAGAGTCCTTCTGGAACTCTGTTTTGATGCGGTCGATAGCGCCAACTGTAAATCGTTCTTATCGAAAGACCTAATAGTGACGCTACTTTTTCTGGTCG
>JACCDT010311339.1_pt1 | contig 69141 bp, 52 predicted proteins | sample 7446291 | NCBI WGS metagenome assembly JACCDT01 (sample SAMN15323446, study PRJNA562643) | freshwater metagenome | isolation source: river surface water | place: USA:Blue River Watershed | collected 2017-08-17 | reverse complement strand
GTGTTTCTGGGCCTCGCCGGCGTGCGGTCGGCGGCGGATCATCAAGCGTTTCGGGAGCCGCTGGCGGCCCTGGGTTTGACGGATGCGCCGGAGCGCCTCGGCCTCGATCACGATTTGCGGATCGCGTTGGCGGGTGGCTGCGCGGAAGGGCCGGGAATCGTGCTCATTGCGGGCACGGGCGCGGCGGCTTACGGACGCGATCCGGCGGGTGCCACGGCCATCGTCGGTGGCTGGGGCTGGTTGCTGGACGACCAAGGCAGCGGAGTCTGGCTCGCGCTGCGCGGATTGCGCGCGATCATGGAAGCGACGGATGGGCGCGGACCGAAGACCCGGCTGGAGCCGGCGATTTTCGCTGAACTGAACGTGACCTCGGCGCGGGCGGCGATGCAATGGACGATGCGCCCGGACACGGCGCGCTCGCAACTGGCGAGCCTGGCGCCGGTCGTGCTGGCGACGGCGGAGGACGGGGACCGCGTGGCGCAGGAGATCGTCGCGGAAGGCGCGCGGCAGCTGGGCCGCCTCGCGCGCGCGCTCGGGGAATCGCTGGAGTGGCCGTCTGGTGCGGCGATCCCCGTCGTGCCGGCGGGTGGGCTCTTGGAGCGCCGCTCTTATCGCGAGGCGGTGCGGGCGGAGCTGGCCGCGGCGGACGTGCGATTCGCGCTGCTGGAGGCGCCGGCGCCGGCGGTGGCCGGCGCGGTCTTCCTCGCGGCGGAGCTGGCCGGGGCGCCCTTCAGTGCGGAGGCGCGCCGGCGGCTGGCGACGGAGCTGGCGACTCGTTGATCGCGTCGGTGAGGTCGGCGACGAAGCCGTCCACGACTGCGTCCCAGGAAAGCCTTTCGGCGCGCGCCCGGGCGGCGGTGCTCAAGGCGTGGCGCAGCACCGGACTGCGGGCGATGCGCTCGGCCTGTGCGATGAACGCGGCCTCGTCACCCGGCGGGCACGTCAGTCCCTGCTGACCATCGACGATGAACTCGCGCGCGGCGGCGTAGTCGAAGGCACCCACGGCGAGGCCGCTGGCCATGGCCTCGGTGACCACGTTGCCGAACGTCTCCGTGTGGCTCGCGTGCAGGTACACATCGCCCGACGCATAGTGGCGGGCGAGGTTCACGCCCGTGTAGAAGCCGGTGAACACGGCATCCGGCCGCATCCGTTGGTACGTGGAGAGCAGCGGCCCGTCGCCGACGAGCACCAGCAACGCGCGCGGCTGGACCGCCTTGAGCGCGTCGAAGGCGCGGAAGAGCAGCGGATAGTTCTTCTCGGCGGCGATCCGTCCGACGTGGATCACGACCACGTCGTCCGGCTTCGCGCCCCAGGCGGCGCGCAGCTCCGGATCGCGGCGAGCGGGGGAGAAGAGGGACGTGTCGACCCCGCGGGACAGGAGGCGGAGGTTTTCGTAGCCCTCAGCCTGGAGCGTCTGCTGCAGGTGGCGGGTCGGCACGAAGGTGCGCCGCGTGCGGTTGTGCACCCGGCGCAGCCACGACGCGATCACCGGCTGCAGCCACCCCACGCGGTAGTCGCGGGTGTACTGGTCGAAGTGCGTGTGGAAACTCGACGTCACGGGAATGCCGAGCTCGAGGGCGGCGCCGATGGCCGACGCACCGAGCGGGCCCTCGGTGGCGACATGCACAAGGTCGGGTCGTCGTTCACGCCAGAGCCGCCGCAGCCTCCCTCCGGCCGGCAGGCCGATGCGCAGCTGCGGGTAACCCGGCATCGGGATGCCCGGCAGCCGGACCTGCTCGCCGGCGAGCCGGCGGGTCACCGAGTAGCGTGGCGACTCGTGCCGCTGCCGCGGACGGATCACTGTCACGCGGTGACCCCGCAGGGAAAGGCCGTCGACCAGCCGTCCCAGCGTCATGGCGACCCCATTGATTTCCGGCGCGTACGTTTCGGTGACGAGGGCGAGGTGCAAGGAGTTTGCCCGCAGGCGGTGATCAGGGTGGCGGCGCAGGGTGAAGGACGGATGGCGGGGGAGTGACGATCCGGCGAAAACCGAATGCGGAAGCGGTCGGAAACTGCGACTTCCCGCTTGCCGCTGGCGGGAGGGGAGCCAACCCTCCGGACACTCACGTCCATGCCCAAGCGTACCGACCTCAAGTCCATTCTCATCATCGGCGCCGGTCCTATCGTGATCGGACAGGCCTGCGAGTTCGACTACTCCGGCACGCAGGCGTGCAAGGCCCTGAAGGAAGAGGGTTACCGCGTGATCCTGGTGAACTCGAATCCGGCGACGATCATGACGGATCCGGAGTTCGCGGACGTCACGTACATCGAGCCGCTCACGATCGAGTTCCTGGAGAAGATCATCGCCGCCGAGCGTCCCTCGGCGCTCCTGCCCACGCTGGGTGGCCAGACTGCGCTGAACCTCTCGATGGAGCTCTTCAAGAAGGGCATCCTCGAGAAGTACGGCGTCGAGATGATCGGCGCGAAGCCGGATGCGATCTCCAAGGGTGAGGATCGCGAATTGTTCAAGCAGGCGATGCTCAAGATCGGTCTGGACGTGGCGCGTTCGCGCACCGTGAAGACGATGGACGAGGCTCGCGCGGCGGCCGAGATGCTCGGTGCCTTCCCGCTCATCATTCGTCCCTCCTTCACACTCGGCGGCTCGGGTGGCGGCATCGCGTACAACCGCGAAGAATTCGAGCGCATCTGCGCGAACGGCCTCGACCTCTCCCCCGTGCACGAGGTCCTCGTCGAGGAGTGCCTCCTCGGCTGGAAGGAGTACGAGATGGAGGTGATGCGCGACCACAAGGACCAGTGCGTCGTGATCTGCTCGATCGAGAATTTCGACCCGATGGGCGTGCACACCGGTGACTCGATCACGGTGGCGCCCTCGATGACGCTGACCGACAAGGAGTACCAGGTCATGCGCGACGCCTCGTTCGCGGTGATCCGCGAGATCGGCGTCGAGACCGGCGGCTCCAACATCCAGTTCTCGGTCGATCCCCAGACCGGCCGCATGGTCGTGATCGAGATGAACCCGCGCGTCTCTCGCTCGTCGGCGCTCGCGTCGAAGGCGACCGGTTTCCCGATCGCGAAGATCGCGGCGAAGCTGGCGGTCGGTTACTCGCTCGATGAGCTCCGCAACGACATCACGCGCCTGACGCCGGCCTCGTTCGAGCCGACGATTGATTACGTGGTGACGAAGATCCCGCGTTTCACCTTTGAGAAGTTCCCGGATGCGGATCCCACGCTGACCTCGGCGATGAAGTCGGTGGGCGAGGCGATGGCGATCGGCCGCACCTTCAAGGAATCGGTGCAGAAGGCGCTGCGGTCCCTCGAAGTCGGCGCCCGCGGTTTCGGCGGCGGCGGCAAGTGGGGTGGTGATGAACTGCCCGAGCGTTCGGTGATCGTGGCGAAGCTCGCGACGCCCAACTCGGAGCGTATTTTCTTCCTGCGTTACGCCTTCCTCGCCGGCTTCACGGTCGACGAGATCTTCGAGCTGACCAAGATCGATCCGTGGTTCCTGCATCAGCTGCGGGAAATCTACGAGATGGAGCAGGACCTGAAGCGCCACCGCCTGCCCTCGGCTCCGGCGGATGCGCGGCCGGTGGCGACGCTGGAACTGCTCCGGAGGGCGAAGCAGTTCGGCTTCTCCGACGTGCAGCTCGCGCATCTCCTGAAGGCCGACTTCGCGACGATGCGGGCCGAGCGCAAGCGCCTCGGCATCCAGACCACGTACCGCCTCGTCGACACCTGCGCGGCCGAGTTCGAGGCGTTCACGCCGTATTACTATTCCAGCTACGGCGACGAGAATGAGGTCATGCCGGGCGGCAAGAAGCGCAAGATCATGATCCTCGGCGGCGGCCCGAACCGCATCGGCCAAGGCATCGAGTTCGACTACTGCTGCGTGCACGCGAGCTTCGCGCTCCGCGAGATCGGCTTCGAGACGGTGATGGTGAACTCGAACCCGGAGACGGTTTCGACCGATTACGACACCTCGGACCGCCTTTACTTTGAGCCGCTGACGCTCGAGGACGTGCTGGAGATCTACCAGCAGGAAGGCTGTGACGGCGTGATCGTGCAGTTCGGCGGCCAGACCCCGCTCAACCTCGCGACGGCGCTGAAGGCGAACGGCGTGAACATCATCGGCACCTCGCCCGAGAGCATCGAGGCGGCGGAGGACCGGAAGCTCTTCGCGAAGATCCTCGACAAGGTGGGCCTGCGCCAGCCGGCGAACCGCACCGCGATGAATGAGGCCGACGCCCTGACGGCGGCCCGCGAGCTCGGCTTCCCCGTGCTCCTGCGTCCGTCCTTCGTGCTCGGCGGCCGCGGCATGTTCATCGTCTACAGCGAGGAGGAATTCCGCGGCGTGGTGCGCCAGGCCTTCGAAGTCATGCCGGACAAGCCGGTGCTGATCGACGACTTCCTCGAGGATGCGATCGAACTCGATGTCGACTGCATCTCCGACGGCGAGACCAGTGTGATCGGCGGGATGCTGGAACACATCGAATTCGCCGGCGTGCACTCGGGTGACGCCGCGATGGTCATGCCCCCGCACACCCTCTCGCCCGCGATGCTGGAGACCGTTCGCAAGGCGACGCACGCGCTCGCCCGCGAGCTCAAGGTCATCGGCCTGATGAACGTCCAGTTCGCGATCAAGGACCAGCAGCTCTACGTCCTCGAGGTGAACCCGCGCGCCTCGCGCACCGTCCCGTTCGTCGCCAAGGCGATCGGCGTGCCCATGGCCAAGCTTGCGGCGAAGGTCATGACCGGGCTCAAGCTGAAGGATCTCGGCTTCACCCGCGAACACACCCCGCGCCACTGGTGCGTGAAGGAAGCGGTCTTCCCGTTCGTGCGTTTCCCCGGCGCGACCATCGTGCTCGGCCCGGAGATGCGCTCCACCGGCGAGGTCATGGGCCTCGACGAGGATCTCGGCGTGGCGTTCGCCAAGGCGCAGGCGGCGGCCAAGCCGGGCCTGCCGACCAGCGGGAACGTGTTTCTCTCGGTCAAGGACGCGGACAAGCCCCGGGCCGTCGCGCTGGCCCGCCAGCTCGAGGAGCTTGGCTTCTCGCTCTATTCCACGGGCGGCACCGCCAAGGTGCTTGCGGAGGCCGGCCTCAAGGTCGCGAAGCTCGCCAAGATCGAGGAAGGACGCCCCACGGCGGTCGACCTGATTAAGAACGGCCAGATCCAGCTCGTGATCAACACGCCGGCCGGGATGATCCCGCGCAAGGACGAGAACAAGATCCGCTCGGCCGCCTACGCTCACAGCGTGTGCATCATGACCACGCTCACCGGGGCACAGGCTGCGGTCGAGGGCATCAAGGCGCTGCGGAGCAAGCGGGTCGGCGTGAAGCCGATCCAGCAGTACCGCGGCAACGTGACCTTGGTCTAAGCGCGTCATGGCTCACGGGACTGCCACGCCGCCGACGCTCGTCGCGTTGCTGCACGGCCCGGATCAACCGGGCCTGGTGGCACGCGTCGCCGGCTGGATCTTCGAGCGGGGTGGCAACATCCTGCACGCCGACCAGCACCGCGACACCGAGGCGGGGATCTTCTTCCAGCGCGTCGAGTGGGAGCCGGCCAATGGGGACGCGTCAGCCGACACCGCCGCCTTCCACGAGTTCGGGCGCAGCCTCGGCATGAACGTGCGCGTCGCCTCGTCGGCCCACCGCACGCGGGTCGCCTTGTTCGTTTCCAAGGCGGACCACTGCTTCCACGACCTTTGCCTCCGGTGGCGCGCGGGCGACCTCCCCGGCGATGTCGTCCTCGTCATCGGCAACCATCCCGACCTCGCGCCGATGGCGCAGGGGTATGGACTACCGTTCGTTCACGTGCCCGTGTCGGCGGAAACCAAGGCCGACGCAGAGGCGCGGCAACTGGCGCTGCTGCGCGAACACCGCGTCGAACTCGTCGTCCTCGCCCGCTACATGCAGGTGCTGTCGAATGACTTTCTCGAGCGTTGTGCCGGTCCGGTCATCAACATCCACCACTCCTTCCTCCCGGCTTTCGCGGGCGGACGGCCGTACCACCAAGCGTACTCGCGCGGCGTGAAGCTGATCGGCGCCACCGGTCATTACGCGACCCGAGATTTGGATGAAGGTCCTATCATTCAACAAGATGTGAGGCGAGTGACCCATCGGCACAGCGTGGAAGACCTCGTGCGGATGGGGCGTGATTTGGAGAAGACCGTCCTCGCTCAGGCGGTGCGTTGGCACTTGGAGAACCGGGTGCTGGTGTACGGCAACAAGACCGTGGTCTTCGATTGAGCGGGGCGGTGGGAGGCGGTCTGGGCGCCGGGGTCTGATGCGGGCCGGGGCTGCAACTCCCGTCTTTACGCCTTCCGGTCGCTGTGTCTTTGTGGGGGGCTATTCTGCGTTGACCATGTCGAACTCACCCATTCCCCCGAGCCCCGCGTCGCGCGCGGAAGACCCGCAAGCTGCCGCGTCGGCGGAACCCGTTCCGGTGGCGGGGCCGAGTTTCGAGGATCATCTGCGCACCTTTTGGGAGGCGCAGCGCTCCCGCATCGTCACGCTCGTGGCGGTGATCGCGCTCGTGATTCTCGGCAAGGGCGCGTGGGAAATGTACCAGGCGCAGCAGGAGGCCGGGATCGCGGCGGATTTTGCCAAGGCGAAGACCAGCGAGCAGTTGCAGCGCTTTGCGGTTGAGCACCCGGGCAATGCTCTCGCCGGCGTGGCGCATCTGCGCCTGGCGGATGAGGCCTACGAGGCGGGTAAGTTCACCGATGCGGCGGCGAGCTACGGCAAGGCCGTGGCGGTGCTGAAGGAGGGCCCGCTGTCGAACCGGGCCCGGATCGGTCAGGGCATCGCGCAAGTCTTGGGAGGCGACCGCGCTGGCGGTACGGCTAATTTGAAGGCGTTGGCGGACGATCTGGCAGCGGCGGTGTCCGTGCGGGCGGAGGCCAGTTACCACGTGGCTTCGCTCGCCGCCGAGGCCGGTGATGCCGCGGGTCTGCAGTCCGCTCTCGAGCAACTGACCCGCGTCGCGCCGCAGAGCCTCTGGGCCCAGCGGGCCTCGCTGCTCCGTCCGATGTCGGCCTCGGCCACGTCGGCGACGGCTTCCCCGGCGGCTCCGGCGGTGACCTTCCCGACCACGGGCAAGTAAAGCCGCAGCGCCCGGTTTCCGGGCTGAATCGGCTGGTCGGGGCGATAGGATTCGAACCTACGACCTCCTGGTCCCAAACCAGGCGCTCTACCAGGCTAAGCTACACCCCGCAACCGGGCCCGAATCTTGTCGGACCGCGGGAGGTGTCAACGTATTCCCCGCGGACGCCGCAGCATGGGGCGACGTTTGTGAAAACTTCGTTCCAGTCTCTGCTTGCGTCAGTTCGGCGCGTTCCGTAAATCCAACATCACTCGCTTATTTCTCATGGACACGATTTCTCGGGAAAACACCAGCTACCTTCCGGTTGCCGGCGTCATTGTTGGAGTCCTCGCGCTGGTTTTGGCCGGCGTTGCGCTCGCTAAGGTCTCCTCCACTTCCAAGACGGTCGCCGCTCACACCGAGCAGCTGACCCGAATGGACACGCTTGAAAGCGAGGTTCGCACGGCCGCGACTGCTTCGGACAAGGCCAGCTCGGCGGTGTCCGCGCTGCAGCGTTCGACGCAGGATGCGTTCAACGCCGTGAGCCTCGAGCTCGGCAACGTGAAGGGCGAGATCACCAAGCTGCAGGAGTCCGCGAAGGCTCCGCGCGCTGCCGCCAAGGGCGCGGCCGCTGGTGGTGCCGCCGTCGCCGGCGCTGGCGAGTACGTCGTCAAGGCTGGCGACACGGGTGCGAAGATCGCCCGCGCGAACAATGTTTCCCTTCCCGACCTCATCGCCGTCAATCCGGGCGTGAACTGGTCGAAGCTGAAGGTTGGCGACAAGGTCAAGCTGCCGAAGCGCTGATCCGAAAACGGTTTTTCCTCCGCCCCTTCGGCTCACCGCTGAAGGGGCTTTTTTTTGTCCACCGGCGCCGCTTCCATCCTGCCCCGACCGATCGTGAATCCCCCTTTCCATGACAGCCACCGCCCCGCCGGTGCACCGGCGCCGGCACCAGCGCACTGGCGTCGCGGGCCGGAGCGCCGGCTCGCCGCCACGCGTGTCTTCGATGTGCACGGCGTGCAGTTCACGCATCCCGTGCGCGGTACCGAGCGCGAGTTCATCGTCGTGCACGTCCGCGACTGGGTGAACATCGTCGCCCTCACTCCCGAGGGCGAAGTGGTGCTCGTGCGGCAGTTTCGTTTCGGCATCGAGACGCTCTCGCTTGAGGTGCCGGGCGGGGTGATCGAGGCGGGCGAGGATCCCGTGGCCGCGGGCCTGCGCGAACTGCGCGAGGAGACCGGTTACGTGGGCGAGCGAGGCCGCCTCATCGCTTCGATCCACCCGAACCCCGCCATCCAGGATAACCGCTGCCACATGGTGCTCGTCGAGAACGTACGCCGCGTCGCGCCGACGGAGTGGGATGCGGATGAGGAGATCGAGGTGGTGACGCTGCCGTTTGCGGAGGCGCTGGCCCGCACCCGCGACGGTGGCATCACGCACGCGCTCGCGCTCAATGCACTGCACTTGGCCGCGCCGCTCTGGCGGGGCCGGGATGGCGGGGCGACGGCGTGACGATTTCGGCGGGACTCGGGCGCCGTTTGACACGGGCAGCGGCCGGGGCCACGTTGAACGCTGTTGACCATGTCCGCCTCCGCTCCTGCCTTCGCCAACGCTCCGACCGCCCTCGGTGAGTCGACGGGTGACCGTGTCCCGGTCGCGCTGGAGCAGGAGATCCGGCGGATCTACGAGCGCAGTCCCCTCTACGGGGAGCGCTTCCCCTTGCACTCGGAGCCGCTGCGCTGGTCGTGCTACGCCGAACTGCCGGCGCTCTCGAAGAAGGAAATCGTCCAACGCGGGCATCAGGCATTCTTCCGCGATTACCGCGACATTGAGCGGGGCCTGGCGGAGAAACGTTTCGAGTATGAGTCGACGGGCGGGACGACGCAGTCGCCGATGACCGTGATCATGGAGGACGGTTGGTGGAACGCGCAGACCGCGCGGGCCTACCTGGCTTCGCCGATCCTGCGGCAGTTCGTCGGTCGCCCGTACCGCAAGTGCGTGCTCGCTCCCGTGGGGTGCTCGAGCAACCTCTGCCCGTACGAGGACCACCCCTTTCCGCACCGGTATTTTGATGGCACGGTGTACCTCAATCTCTCCAGCGACCCGTTCGTGTTTCCGGAGAGCGAGTGGGACCGGATCGTGACGGAGCTGCAGGCGGTGAAGCCGGAAGTGCTGGAAGGCGAGCCGGTCTACCTGTCGCTGCTGGCCCGCGCCGCGCAGCGTCGCGGCGTCGCGGTGCCCAGCGTCCGAGCGGTGATCCTGACCTATGGCAAGGCGAGTCAGCAGCACGCCCAGCGCATCGCCGAAGTCTTCCCTGCGCCGCAAGTCGATCTCTACGGCTCCACCGAGGCCGGTTATCTTTTCGTCGGCGAAGCGTTCCGCGACGACTCCCAGGTGATCGACGCGAATGCCTTCGTCGAACTCGTGCCCTACCGCGGCTTGGCGGACGTGTTCCAGATCTTCGTGACCACGCGTGATCGCGAGGCGATGCCGCTGCTGCGGTACCAGACGGGGGACATCGTCCGCCGTTTCCCCACGGGCTATCGCCTGCTTGGCCGCGAGGGTGGCCTGCATTTCCGGGCGGATGGGTCGCTGGTTTCGCCCTCGGAAGTCGATGCGGCGCTCCCGGAGGGCTTCCGGTGCTGGCATTACTCGTTGGTTCAGACCACGGATCACCGCTGGGACTTCCATTACGTGGCCGACGAGGGCGCGGACCATCCGGCGGTGGAGGCGGCGCTGGCGCAGTTGCTGGGAGACGGCGCGCGGGTGGTGGCGTTTCGCCGCCGCTTCATCGCTCCGGCCGCCAGCGGCAAGTTTTCCCTCCTCCGACCCCTCGTCCGCTGAGTCGGGCAACGGCTGGGGATGGCCGGAATCGGCCTTCTCTTTGCGTTTAGCGGACCTAATAGCCGTGTCGGGAAGGTGAAGGGAAGGGCGCTGCCCTTTACACTTTTGCTTCGCCGTTTGTAACGTCCCTCGCATCGTCCTCTCGACGGCCTCCGCGCCCCCTCGGAGGATTTCCCCCCTGAACCACCTTACGATGAGCCTCTCCGGCAATCTCTTTCGCACGTCCGTCGGCCGCAAATTCCTCATGGCGGTCACGGGCTTCATTCTCATCGGCTTCGTCACCGGCCACCTCGTGGGCAACCTCCAGGTGTTCGGTCATCCGGACCAGATCAACGGCTACGCGCACTTCCTGCACTCGCTGGGTGGAGCGCTCTGGGCGGTGCGGCTCGTGCTGCTGGCTGCGGTGGTGATTCACGTGTGGGCGGCGGTGACGCTGACCTTGGACAGCCGCAAGGCGCGGGGTGCGGAAGGCTACGGCGTGCGCCGCTGGATCCGCGCGAGCCTCGCGTCGCGCTACATGCGGCTCTCGGGCCTCGTGGTGCTGGCGTTCATCGCGTACCACCTCGCGCACTTCACGCTCGGGACGGTGCAGACCGACAATTACAAGGCCCAGCTCGCGCCGTACGCGATGGCCGCCGACTTCCACCTGCTGGGTTTCCCGGTGGTCGAGAAGGGTGAGGCGGTCGCGGACGTCTACAGCATGGTGTTCCTCGGCTTCGCGAATCCGTGGGTCTCGCTCTTCTACCTCGTCGCGATCAGTCTCCTCACCGTGCACCTGCTGCACGGGTTTGAGTCCATGTTCCAGACGATCGGCTGGAAGAGTGCGACGTGGGCCGGCTGGCTGCGGCGGGTGGCGGTGGTCTTCTGCCTCGCCTACCTCGCGGGCAACGTCGCGATCCCCGGCCTGATCCTCTCCGGCGCGGCCAAGCCCGCCGCCGGCACGACCGCCGCCGAGCGCCTCGCGGCACCGGCCAGCTCGGATCCGCGCTGAGCCGCACCGAACCGCAACCTTTCTCTCCCTCTCAACCTCACCCGCGCGCGCCGCGTTCCCCATGGCCAAACTCGATTCCAAGATCCCCTCCGGCCCCCTCGCCGAGAAGTGGCGGAAGCACAAGTCGGAGATCAAGCTCGTTAACCCGGCGAACAAGCGGAAGTACGAGGTCATCGTCGTCGGTGCCGGCCTCGCCGGTTCCTCGGCCGCCGCGACGCTCGCGGAGCTCGGCTACAAGGTGAAGTCGTTCGTCTTCCACGACAGCCCGCGCCGCGCCCACTCGATCGCCGCGCAGGGTGGCATCAACGCCGCCAAGAACTACCAGAACGACGGCGACAGTGTGTATCGACTTTTCTATGACACGCTGAAGGGTGGCGACTACCGCGCCCGCGAGGCCAACGTCCACCGTCTCGCTGAGGTGTCGGCCAACATCATCGACCAGTGCGCCGCCCAAGGCGTGCCATTCGCCCGCGAGTACGGCGGCCTGCTCGCCAACCGTTCCTTCGGCGGCGCCCAGGTCTCGCGCACGTTCTACGCCCGCGGCCAGACCGGGCAGCAGTTGCTGCTCGGCGCCTACTCCGCGCTGTCCCGCATGGTCGGGCAGGGCGCGGTCGAGCTCTTCACCCAGGAGGAGATGTGCGACCTCGTCGTGGTCAACGGCCAGGCCAAGGGCATCATCACCCGCAACCTCGTCACCGGCGAGATCCGCCGCTGGGCCGCCGACGCCGTCATCCTCGCCACCGGCGGGTATGGCAACGTGTTCAATCTCTCCACTTACGCCCGCGGTTCGAACACCACCGCGATCTGGCGCGCCTACAAGCGCGGCGCCTGCTTCGGCAACCCGTGCTACACCCAGATCCATCCGACCTGCATCCCCGTCACCGGCGACTATCAGTCCAAGCTGACGCTGATGTCGGAGTCGCTGCGCAACGACGGCCGCATCTGGGTGCCGAAGCGCAAGGAGGACTGCGGCAAGGATCCGGCGTCGATCCCGGAGGCCGACCGCGACTACTACCTCGAGCGGCTTTACCCGAGCTTCGGCAACCTCGCCCCGCGTGACATCGCCTCGCGCGCGGCGAAGCGCGTGTGCGACGAGGGTCGCGGCATCGGTGAGACCGGGCTCGGCGTGTATCTCGACTTCTCGGAGGCGATCAACCGCCTCGGCGAGGCTGCGGTGCGCGAGCGCTACGGCAACCTCTTCGCCATCTATCACGAGATCACCAACGAGAATGCCTACCGCACGCCGATGCGCATCTACCCGGCGGTGCACTACACCATGGGTGGGCTCTGGGTGGACTACAACCTGATGTCCAACGTCCCCGGGCTCTTCGTGCTCGGTGAGGCCAACTTCTCCGACCACGGCGCCAACCGCCTCGGCGCCTCCGCGCTGATGCAGGGATTGGCGGACGGCTACTTCGTGGTCCCGTACACGATCGGCGATTACCTCGCGACGCAGAAGCCGGGCTCCCGTCCGTCGGCGGACGGTCCGGAGTTCCGCGAGGCCGAGGCGAACGTGCGCGGCATGAACCAGCGTCTGCTGGGCGCGAACGGCTCGCAGCCGGTCAGCCATTTCCACAAGCGGCTTGGCCACATCATGTGGCAGTACTGCGGCATGTCCCGCACCCGCGAGGGCCTGCAGCAGGCGCTCCGCGAGCTGGCGACGCTGCGCGAGGAGTTCTGGGCCACGGTCAAGGTGCCGGGCTCGGCCGACACGCTGAACCAGTCGCTCGAGAAGGCCGGCCGCGTGGCCGACTTCATCGAGCTGGGCGAGCTGATGTGCCTCGACGCGCTGACGCGCGAGGAGAGCTGCGGCGGCCACTTCCGCGAGGAGCACCAGTATCCCGACGGCGAGTGCAAGCGCGACGATGAACACTTCGCGCACGTCGCGGCCTGGGAGTACCAGGGTCCCGGCAAGGAACCGCTCCGCAACGTCGAGCCGCTCAACTACGAATTCGTGAAGATGTCGCTGCGCAACTACAAGTAAGCGCCGCCCGTCCGCCCCGCTCCGTACAACCCGTCCCCGCCCCTTCTCCCATGGTCGCCGCAGGCTCCTCCAAAACGATCTCCGTCACCCTCCGCGTCTGGCGTCAGGCTGGCCCGAACCAAGCCGGCCGCTTCGTCGATTACCCCGCGCAGGACGTGAGCCCGAACATGTCGTTCCTCGAGTTGCTCGACGTGGTGAACGACCGCCTCACGGTCACCGGGGACGAGCCGATTTCCTTCGCCCACGACTGCCGCGAGGGCATTTGCGGCACGTGCTCGCTGGTCATCGACGGCAAGCCGCACGGTCCGCACCAAGGCGTGGCCAGCTGCCAGACGTACCTGCGCAGCTTCGCGGACGGAGCGGTCATCACGGTCGAACCCTTCCGCGCCCACCCGTTTCCGGTGGTGCGCGATTTGGTGACGGATCGTTCGGCGTTCGACAAGATCCAGCAGTCGGGCGGCTACATCACGGCGCGCGCCGGTTCGGCGCCCGACGCGAATTCGGTGCCGGTGCCGAAGGTCGATGCGGACCTCGCGATGGACGCCGCGCAGTGCATCGGCTGCGGTGCCTGCGTCGCTGCCTGCAAGAACGCGTCCGCCATGCTCTTCGTCGCCGCCAAGGTCTCGCACCTCGGCCTCATGCCGCAGGGTCAGCCGGAGCGCGACCGCCGCGTGCTCGCGATGGTCAACACCGCCGATGACCTCGGCTTCGGCAGCTGCACCAACCAGTACGAGTGCAGCGCCGCGTGCCCGAAACTCATCAGCCACGACTTCATCGCCCGGCTCAACCGCGACTTCATCGCGGCCACCTTCCGCTCGGGCTTCGCCGCCACCCCGGCTAACACCGGTGGCGGCGCCGGCTAAGCGTCAGGGCACGCCCGCCGGGGGCAGGAGGCCCGTCAGATCAATGGCGCCTTCGCTCTTGGTTTTGATCTCCATCCGCTCCTCGCCCGCAGTCACGAACAGCGTGCTTTCGATGCGGTAGGCGGCCTGCTGGCGCTGGGCGACGTTGCGCAGCACGCTGAGCAACGCGCCGTTCTTCACCATCACGGTCACGTCCTGCGTGCCCGTGGTCAGCGGCGCAAGGCCCACCGGGCGGTCGCTGACCGCCTGGCCGATGTAGGTGCCGTTCAGGTAGAACTTGTGCCGGGAGCCGCCGAAGCCGACCGGCACCACGTTTTCGTTCGTGTAGCGGAGGCCGAGGACCACTTCGGTCTCGAGGAGCTCGGGCTGGGCGGAGCGGATCGTGACCACGCTCACGGCCACGCCCCCGAGCTTGCCCCCGGAGCCGCAACCCCCGAGGAGCAGCGCGATCGCGACCAGCGGAAACAGAAGGAATGCTTTGCGGTTCATGCTTCGGTGGATGGCGGGACCGCGCCCCGATCGCAAGACTCCGCCCATCCAGAGTGCGCGGAAAGGCTCCTGCTTTGGGGTCGAAGCCCAGCCTACGCCTCTATCGCACTACGATGGCATCAGCAGGCCGGTGATCGGCCGACTTGGGTCAAAACAGCGAGAGGGCGCGTGCGCTCTCGAGCCCGACCCACGCCACCGCGCCGCCGACGGAGGCGGCGACGACGAAGCGGACGAGACGCTGGCGGCGGAGGCGCGCCTCATGTCGGTCCGACGCGAGGCCGCGGCTGAGCCCCTGCTGCGCCATGAAGCTGACAAACTGTGCGTTCCGCAACGCGGTGCGGCGTTCCAGGCGCGCATTGTCGACCTTCCCCAACGGATGGAGGGGACGGTGGAAGATCGACTGGAGAATTCGCCGCAGCACGCGTTGGAGAAGCTAAGTTTTGATTCGTTTTTTCAAGGGGAAACGCGCACTTTCTACGCCCCTCAGTCATTTTGTTCGCGAACCGCTTTTTTCATGCACCACTTCCGCTACACGGGTAACGATCTGCACTGCGAATCCGTCAATCTCGCCGAGGTCGCGCGGCTCTACGGCACGCCGACCTACGTCTACAGCGCGGCGACGATGACCGACAATTACACGCGTTTGGCGAAGAGCCTGTCCGGTCTCGATCTCCAGATCTGCTACGCGATGAAGGCGAACTCGGCGCTGGCGATCCTGCGGCACTTCGCGAACCTCGGCGCGGCTTTCGACCTCGTGAGCGGCGGCGAACTGCGCCGCGTGCTCGCCGCCGGGGCGAACGTGAAGCGGAGCGTCTTCGCGGGCGTCGGCAAGACGAGCGAGGAGATCGAGCTCGCGCTGCAGAACGGCATTTTCGCGTTCCACGTCGAGAGCGAGCCCGAGATGGCCCGCATCAACCACGTCGCCGGTCGTCTGGGCGTGAAGGCCCCGATCGCGATCCGCATCAATCCCGACGTCGACGCGCACACGCACGCCAAGATCACGACGGGGAAGTCGGACAACAAGTTCGGCATCCCGCTGAAGGTCGCCGGCGCCGCCTACGAGGCCGCCGCCAAGTACCCGAACCTGCGGATCAAGGGCGTGCAGATGCACATCGGCTCCCAGCTCACCGATATCGCACCGTTCGTCGAGGCGGTGAAGAAGGTCACGCCGTTCGTCGCCGAACTGAAGGCCAAGCACGGGATCGACTACTTCTCGATCGGTGGCGGCATCGGCATCATCTACCGCGATGCGTTGGCGAGCGGTTCGGCCGAGTGGTGGGACGCCCAGCCGGCCGGCCAGCGCCCGCTCACGCCCGAGGCCTACGGCGCCGCCCTGGTGCCGCTGCTCCAGCCGCTCGGTCTGAAGATCCTGCTCGAGCCAGGCCGCTTCCTCGTCGGCAACGCCGGCGTCCTCCTCTCCCGCGTCGAATTCGTGAAGCGCGGCTCCGCGAAGAACTTCGTCATCATCGACGCCGCCATGAACGACCTCGTGCGGCCCGCGATGTACGACGCCTTTCACGAGATCGTCCCGCTGCACCGTGATACGTCGCGCCCGGCGATGGTCGCCGATATCGTCGGCCCGGTCTGCGAGAGCGGAGACTGCTTCGCCAAGGAGCGCTCGCTCCAGCAGGTCGGCGAGGGCGAGTACGTCGCCTTGCTCAGCGCCGGCGCCTACGGCTACACGATGGCCAGCCGTTACAACACGCGCGGCATGGCGGCCGAGGTGCTCGTCAAGGGCAGCGCCTTCGAGCTCGTCCACGAGCGCGAGTCGTTCGAGACGATGATCGCCGGCGAACGCGTCCCGGCGTTCCTCAAGTAGCCAAAGTGGTCCGATCCACCGCCTCGCGCGGCGGGTCGACGCCCCATTCCCGTCGCTCGTCCGGCCCCGCGCAGGGGCGGTCGATGCCTCCGACCGTCGCGCCGCAGCGCCCCCGTTTCAGGTTGTCCGGCGGCTGGTTCCGCCGCGGCTGACGGGGCAGGGTCGCGGCGTGCTGCATTCCGCCGCCGTTTCACCGCACCGTCCGGTCTCTTCCCGTCGCACCGCTACGACCGCCCTCTGCGGCGGGGTGTTGCCGGGGACCCGCGCGCGCTCGGCGGCCCGGCCGTTCGGTCCGAGGGACCGCGCTCCGCTCTTTCGCTCCTCCCCGCTGCGCGGGCAATCCCGCCCGTGGGCGCAACTCCGGGAGTCGCGAAGTACAACACCATGAACTCAGTCACGACGTTGACCCTCGATGAAGCGACGCTCGCCCGATGCCAGGGCGGGTTTCTGCCGGCCCTGCCTCCGATCCTTCCCTTTCGCATGGATGACATTCCCGGGCTGTGCGAGCCGCTGCGGGAGCTGATGCGGCCGCAGACGCTGGCGGACTTCCTGCGCCAGTTCGGGCTGTCGGTCGAGTCGTAGCCCGGTGGCGTGGAGGGCGGGCGAGTCCGGACGAAGCGAGGGGCGCGACCATGCGGCAGCGTGATCAGACTGACTGTGGGCCGACGTGCTTGGCCTACCTCTGCCGGCGGTTCGGTCGCCCGGAATCCGTCGCCCGCCTGCGTCAGTGGGCGGGAACGGACCGCGGCGGCACCAGCGCGCTCGGGCTCATTCAGGCGGCGCGCCGCGTGGGCGTCCGCTTGGAAGGCGTGAAGGGGCCGGTCGGGGAGATCGCCGGCCTGCCGGTTCCCTTCATCGCCCATGTCGTCCTGCCGAGCGGGCATCCGCACTTCGTGGTCGTGGAGCGAGTAGGTCCGCGGTGGCTGGGGGTGATGGATCCGGCGGTGGGCGCGGTGGCGCGCTGGCCGCGGGAGCGCTTCGCGGCCGCCGCTTCCGGCGTTTTCCTGTTGGCGGCGGTTGTGCCGGAGGACGGGGAGGCGGCGAACCGGCGGGCGGCGGGGCCCGAGACCCCGCCGCGCGGAGGAGGCGTCGCCCTTGTGGGGCTGCTCTGGCGAGCTCGGTCCGCTGCTGGTCGAGGCCGCGACTCGCGGTGGCGCGGACCCTGGGTCCGCCTCGTGGGCCTGCTCTGGCCGCACCGTGCGTTGGTGCTCCGGGCGGTGCTCGGGGCCGTGGCGGCGACGGTGTTAAGCCTGGCGTTCTCGCTCTACGTGGAGCGCGTGGTGGATGCGGTCGTGCCGCGGCAGGACGTCCGTCTGCTCACGGTTCTCGGGGCCGTGATGCTTCTCATCGTGGCCGTGAGGCAGGCGCTCGGGTGGATTCAGGGCTGGTGGGTGCTGCGGCTCGGCCAGCGTCTCGATGTCGCGCTGATCCTCGGCTATCGCCGGCATCTGTTGGCGCTGCCGGCGACGTTTCATGACGGCATGCGGGTCGGCGACCTGCTCGCGCGCGTCGGTGACGCGATCAAGGTCCGGACGTTCCTGAGCGCGACGCTGGTCGGGATGGCGCTGCATCCGCTGCTGCTCATTGGGGCGCTGGTGGCGCTGTTCCTCATTCATCCCGCGCTTGGGCAGATCGCGGTCGTGCTGCTCGTGGTACAGGCGGCGCTGGCGCCGGTGGTGAGCCGGGTGAGCCGGGAGCGGCAGCGCGAGTTGCTGCAGCGCGGATCGGAGTGGCAGGCGCACCTGGCGGAGTCGCTGACGCATCACACCACGGTTCGCGCCCTGCGCTGGGAGGCGCGGGAGGAGCGTCGGGCCGAGCAACAACTCGGGCGCCTGCTCGGCGCCAGTCGCCGCGTCGTAGTCGCGGGCCTCTGGACCTCGGTGTTTGGGCAGGGCACGGCGCAGGTTTACACGGTGGCGACCCTTTGGGCGGGCGCGGCGCTGGTGCTGCAGGATCAGCTCACGCTGGGTCAGCTGATGAGCGCGTACACCCTCTCTGCTTACGTGGCGGGACCGGCGGCGGCATTGCTGGGCTTGAGTGGCAGCGTGCAGGAGGCGGTGGCGGCGACGGAGCGACTCTTTGAAGTGATGGACCTGGAACGCGAGGAGCGGAGTGGGCGGCTGCGCTGGGAGGATGGGACCAGCGGTGGGGTGCGTTTGGAGGACGTGACTCTGCAGCCGGCGGGGCGGCTGCCGATCCTGCGGGATCTCACGCTGGAGATCTTGCCGGGCCGATGGACCGCCCTCGCGGGAGCGTCGGGCAGCGGCAAGAGTTCGGTGCTGGCGCTCGTGCAGGGGGCGGTCCGGCCCACGTCCGGCCGCGTGCTGCTCGGTGGACGGGATCTGGCGCTCTTCGACGGTGGAGCGCTGCGCGACGCCCTCTCGGTGCTGCCGCAGCGCGTGGAACTCTTTTCCGGCACGGTGCTCGAGAACCTTACCGGGGAGGTGGAGGCACCGGATTTTCCGCGGCTCGTGGCGGCATGTCGCGATGCCGGGGTGTTGGAGTGGATTGAGTCGCAGCCGCAGGGCTTCGGCACCGTCCTGATGGAGGGTGGAGCCGCGCTCTCGGGTGGACAGCGGCAGCGGCTCGGGCTGGCGCGCGCGCTTTACCGGCCGTGCCGACTACTCGTGCTCGATGAGCCGACCTCGGCGCTGGATGCGGAGTCGGAGCAACGAATCGTGGTGGCCCTGCGGCGCCGCGTGGAGGCCGGTCTCACGCTCCTCGTCGCGTCGCACGCCCCGGCGCTCCTTGCGGCGGCGGACACGGTGCTGCGCCTGGAAGATGGCCGTGGCGTGCGGGACGACTGCGGAGCCGGTGCCTCGCTGGCGATGGCTCCCACCTCGGTTTGACGGATTGCTACGGTGTTTCTGGCAGCAATGGGTCCGATGCCGCGGGCTCCGCACGACAAGCCGCCAGCGGCTTGGGGCAACATCCGTCCAGCAGCCATTGGTCCCGGCTGTGGTGAGCGGGCATCGGGTGGAAGCCCGCGCGAGCGCATTCGAGATGCGGCCGAGTCGTCCGGCGGGCGCCGCCTCCGCGCGCCCGCCGGCGCTGGCTCACTCGAGCGGCTGGCGTCCGAGGGTGCCGACGAGGCCGGCGCGGTAGGCGGGTGCGGACATGCGGGCGAGCTCGCGCTGCGCGTGGATCAGTCGGCCTCGAATGCCGAGCCGCGCGGCGATGTCGGCGTAGTGCGGTTGGTCGAGGAAGAGTTCGAGTGACTGCACATGGCGCGTCCAGCGCCGCTGGTCCTCCGCCTGTTGGGTATCGAGGCGAGCCGCGTACCACGCGCTCCCGAGTAGGTGTTCGCGGGTGAACAGGTGGCGCACTGCGGGAGAGGCCAGTCCCTCGCCGCCCGCCGTCTTGCCGTGCACCATGATCTCGAGCAGCGCCCGCAGCGGCGGGCAGGCGAGCGCGGCGCTGCCGTCGTTGAAGTAGCTCTCCGCCACGCGCTGATGGGTCGCCACGATGTTGTCCATGCCGTCGGCGAAAATCGCCGCGTCCTGCAGCTCCGGCCGCAGCATCTCTTCCGTGAAGACGGCGTGCGGATGCGCGAAGACGCGGCCGAAGTAGGTGCGGACGAACCCGCTGGTGATGCGGTACCCGAGCCGGCTGGCCGGCACGGTGCGGCCGTCGACTGTGAAATCTCGGCAGGGCTCGAGGCTGCCTTCGTCGATCAGGTGCTGCGCACTGCGCTCAAGCGGGCTCATGCGGGCGAAGACCTCGGGGACGAGCAGGGAGACGTCGTGGTCGACGCGCACCTTCGGACCGACGTAGCCCGCGGCGGAGAGAAACACATCGTGGCCGGTCAGGATCAGCGAGACGAGCGCGGCGTTCAGGTCGATGATCGGGGGAAGCGCGTTGAAGGGCAGCTTGGTCAGCGCGCCCTCGGAGCCCGCGCCCGTGGTGGAGGGCGACTTTCCGGTCATCGAGCTGATGAATTCCATGAACAGCTCGGGCAGCTCCAGATGGTGGATTGGGTTGAAGACGCAGAGCGGGCGCACGCCGGGCTCGGGCGGGTTGTTGCGCCGCCCGGGGATCACGAGGTGCACCGGCGTGAGCGGCGCGGGGCCGCCCGCGGGGAGCTTGCGCCGCAGGCTCTGGCTGAGGTGGGCCAGCGCGGTGCGGTGCGGATTCGCGAGGTCGGGACGGAGCTGCAGGTAGCGCGGGTTCTTCGAGGGCTTGCCGTCGACCAGCCGTGGGTGGGCGGAGGAGACAAAGTAGTCCGGCCGCGCACCGTCTGCCGCGGCGGCCCGGATCAGCTGCTGCATCGGCGGGGTGAAGGCGGAGAACCCAATCGCATCTTCCATCAGTGAACGCGCGTCATCCGTCGTCAGCGGCGCGTAGTTCGACAGGAAGTTACCCGGGCTCGCGATGTCGGCCTCCGCTTGGTTGTCGTAGCCGCGGTGGATCGCGTCGTCAGGACGCTGGAAGAGCCGCGTCTCACAGTTCTGGACGAACTTCACCGCGGTGCCGGGCGCCAGGGGTGATTGCGAGGGAGGCAGGAGGGACTGGGCGACCTGGTGCGCGGGAACCACGATCGAGGCGGTGATGTCGTCCTCGAGCTGGACCTTTTCCGCCGGATGAAAGTCGTGGCGCAGCCCGAAGACGCGCCACGCGCCGTCGGCGGAGAAGCCGACGCGCAGCGTATTGACGACGACCTTGCGGCCGCCGTGGCGGAGTTCGTTCGCGGGGCGGCCGTTGATCTGGTCGACCGAGAAATGCCGCCGCCACTGGTCTCCCCACTCCGGCCGATGGAACCGCTTGATCACGAAGACCAGCTCCTTGATGTGCGGTGGGATCGAACGCAGCCAGTCGTTGTAGGCGTCGGTGTAGTCGGCTGCTGACGGCGTGAGGAGCTTGATCACGCTGCCGAACGAGCGCGCGGGGCTGAGGATCGGCCGGCGGTCGGGCTCGCCGCGTTGGGTGCGGAAGCGGTCCGCGTAGTCGCGGACGAGGATCGCGGCCACGGCGTCCATGTCCTTGTCGAAGTCAGCGACGAACACGCTGCCCGACATGATGGCGTCGGTGATCGCCTTGGAGATTTCGGATTTCCCGCCGCCGGAGACCGTGCACGGCTTGTGGCAGACGAGGCCCTCGGCGAGGGTGCCGACGAGGCGCCAGCGGGACGGATCGGCTTCGTCGGCCTCGAGGTGGACGCGATAGCCGCCCGGACGCATGTAGGTCTTGCCCGCGAGCAGGCGGATCCCCTGAGCGGTGCCGTCGGGAAGGAGCCACGACACGCGCTGGTCCTTCAGGCTGAAGTGGGCCTGCTCCGGGATGAGGATGACATCGGTGAGGACCTGATCGAGGGCATGTCCCTCCGGCTGCGGCTGGAAACGTCCTGGGTGGCGGGCGATGACATCGGCGATGCTGTAATGGTCGGGGTCGCCGTAGGCCTCGAAGTCGAGGCCGAGATCGTAGGACGGGAAGACGAGGGCGCCGCCGGCGTGTTCCTCCTCGGCGAGACCGTGGAGATTGGCGGCGTAGCTCACCTGCGTCTTCACCTCCTTCTTGCAGTACCCGAAGTAGTTGTCGGCGATGAGCGTGACCATGACCCCGCGGGTATCGCGGGCGCAGACCTTGAAGGCGGAGCCCCCGTTGTAGAGTTCCTCCTCGCTCTTCCAGCACATCCCGTCGCGACGCTGGCGCGGCGTGGCGAGGTTCCAGTGGGGCAGGCCGAGGGCGTGCTTCGGCACGCGGGTGAGGTGTGGGGCGAGGATGACGCAGCCGCTGTGGCCGCTCCAGCCATCGACATCGAGGGCGGCGTCGTTTTCGGGGAGCAGGGGATCGCCGGCGTTGCCGAAGATTTCCTCGACGAAGTCGAGGTTGGCGACGAGCGAGCCTGGGACGAAGAAGCGAATCTCCATGCGCTTCTCCGGGATGACCCCGGGCACCGCAGGCACCACGAGCGGGCGGAGCAGCAGGGAAACGAAGCCCTCGGCCGGCTGCGGATTGCGGGCGGTGAACGGCAGGCGGGAAAGATCGCGCGGTGGATCCAGCGCGATCGCGAGCAGCCGGGCGAAGGCCAGTTTCGGCACCGCGAACTTATCGTCCGGCACCGGCAGTCCGCCCTTGGCGACATGGAAGACGCCTTGAGTGGTGCGCCGGTCGGTCAGCGGATTGTGCAGCACCCCGTTGTGGATGCGGTAGCTCTTGAGCAGCGGCGACTCATGGACATCGGCGTCGGGCGGCAGGGACAACTCCCGGGCGAGGCCGGGTTGATCGAGGACGAACGTGCGGGCGGGGAGTCGCGCGGCGGGGCCGACGTCGCTGAGGTATTGGTTGAGAAAATGCTGGATGCGCGCGTCGGCTGGGCAAAGCCGGTCCGCGAGTTGCCGGGTGATCTCGCGGTGGCGGGCGAAGATGGGGGCAGTGAGCTGGCTCCACGGCCGGCTCTCGGCGTCCCCGAGCGTGGCATGACCGAGCAGGGCGAGGCGCAGGTTGATCGCCTGCTGCAGGCGCTGGCGGGTGGCGTGATCCGTGGGTTGGCTCATGCGGAAAGAGGGGGAGGCGGCGGGCGAGTGAAAAAAGCGGGAACGACCCGAACTCAGGCGGTGGGGCGGAGGAAGCGGCGCAGCCAGACCAGAAGCAAGGCGAGCCGGACCGTCCAGCCGGCGGTGCGGATCCAGTTGCTGTCGACCAAGTGATCGATCACGGCGGCGTCGGCGCCGCGTTGGACGAGGTACTGGTGAAGCGGCACCTGGACGAACGCGGTGGAGGCCCAGAGCACGCCCACCAAGGCGGCGCCTCCCCAGGCCAGCGGTTCCTGCCGGTGCAGCGCGAGGGTCGCGAGGGCGAGGCCCAACTCGGCCAGCATGGCGGGGGCGACGATCCAGGTGATGCGGCTCATCTCGGCGGCGTGGTAGGCGGGAAACTCCGTGGGACCCACCGATCCGAACAAGGGATAGAGCACCCCCTGCACGACCCAGATGAGCCCGCACAGAAAGGCACAAAGCACGACTTGCGCCTGAACAAGGGGACCGGTCGCGCGACGCATGATTCGATCAGCAAACCCGTTTGCCGGGCCGGTGCAACCGCCCGCCGACCGCCGGGTGGGATTTCCGTCACACTTGCCTTCCCGCCAAGTCATGATGCCATGGATTCATCGTGTCGCCTGCCGAACACCCCGGATCCCCAGACTCCCCTGCACCGCTGTCCTTGGGCGCGGAACTGCGCTATCGGGCGAAGCACTTGCCGGAGACCGCGATGACCCTGGGTGAGCTGATGGACTCGCTCGGCGGGCGGGTGTCGGCGCTGCTCATGCTCGTGTGCGCGCTGCCGTTTTGCGCGCCGATCACGATTCCCGGTCTTTCGACCCCGTTCGGGATCGTCATCGCCGTCCTTGCCGCGCGCTATGCGGCCGGGCTGCCGCCGTGGCTCCCGCGCCGCCTGCGTGCGGTGGCCTTGCCCCCCCGGATCGTGGGGCGCGTACTCGAAGGGGGCGGTCGGGTGGTCGGATGGTTTGAGCGGCGTCTGCGGCCCCGCTGGCACTGGGTGGCCGATGCCCCGTGGAAACTCCGCCTGCACGCCATCGTGATCCTGTTCGCGGCCCTCCTGCTCATGCTGCCCCTGCCGCCTTTTCCGCCTTTCACCAACACCCTGCCGGCGTTGACCGTGGTGCTGCTGACGATGAGCAGTCTGGAGCGTGACGGCGCGGCGATCCTCGTCGGCCATGGCCTGTTTGTCGGAACCGTGGGCTACTTTGCCTTCTGGGGCGCGATCGTGTGGGAGACCCTGCGCCGGTTGGTGCCGGCCATGGTGGGTTAGCACCGCAGCGGCTCCCGGATTGCGCCCACGGCGCGTCCCGGGCAGACTGCTTGGAATGCCGTCTTCCTCCGTCACCCCCGGACTCCGTCCGATCGCGCTGACCCGCTGGGACTCGGCGCGGGGAGTGGTCGCGGAGTCGGACATGATGGCGGTTGAGGAGCCGCTGGAACTGCGTATTGGCGGCCGCAGCCTCGCCGTGCTCATGCGCACGCCCGGGCAGGATCGGGAGCTGGCGCGGGGGTTTCTGATCACGGAAGGCATCCTTGCCGGAGCCGATGCGGTGCTCGACCTCGTGTACTGTGCCGACGGCGACGCGGGGAAAGGAAACATCCTCGATGCGGTGCTGGCGCCGGGCGTGACGGTGGACTGGGACCGCCTGCAGCGGCACAGCTTTGCCTCTTCCAGCTGTGGCCTCTGTGGAAAGGCCAGCATCGAAGCCGTGCGCACGCGTTGCGCGCCGCTCCGGGCTGGCCTGCGGCCGGATCCGGAGGTCTTGGTGCAGCTGCCGCAGCGCCTGCGCGCCGCGCAGGCCTCCTTTGCGGCCACCGGCGCGGTGCATGCGAGTGGCCTCTTTTCCTCCTCGGGCGAATTGGATGTGCTGCGCGAGGACGTGGGGCGGCATAATGCCCTCGACAAAGTCGTCGGCTGGGCCGCCGCCGCCGGGCGGCTGCCCCTGCACGACCGCATCCTGCTCGTGAGCGGTCGCGTCTCCTTTGAACTCATGCAGAAAGCCTTGGCCGCAGGGATCCCTTGCGTGGTGGGGATTTCCGCCCCCACCAGCCTCGCCGTCGATTTCGCCCGGGAGGCCGGGCAGACGCTCGTCGGCTTCCTCCGCGGCGACCGCATGAACGTTTATGCGGGCACTCTTGGCGGTTGAGCGGGTCTGAGATTGTCCACGTCACCGTTTCGATTCCATTTCCTTTCCATGCGCTTCCCTCTGATTTCCTGCGGCTTGGCGATGCTTCTCAGCGTGGCGACCTGGCTCTCGGCCGCGCCGGAAGGCGATCCCGCGGAGCGGCTGCAGGCTCTCGTGGCGCGCCAGCGCGAGTTACTCGCCGCCGCGGAACGCAAGACGTCCCAGAACGAGCTGGAGGACCTCCGGCAGCCCTTGCAGGAGCTGTGCTTTGCGTACGAAGACTACCTGCGCGCCTTTCCCGACCAAGCGGCGGGATATGCCAGTTACGCGCTGTTGCTCGACCATCCGATCATCGACGAGCGGCGCCGTTCCACCGCGCTCTTCCTCCGGGCGAATCAGCTGAATCCCGAGATGGCCTTGGTGAAGAACCAGCTCGGCAATCATCTCGCCGAGGATGGCAAGCCCCTCGAGGCCGTGAACTACTACCTTGCGGCGATCCGACTCGAACCCAAGGAATCCCTTTACCACTACCAACTCGGCACGCTTCTGGCGGAGGCGCGGGATGACTTCCTTAAAAGCGGCGAGTGGGCCCGCGAGAAACTCGACGCCGCGCTGATCAGCGCCTTCCGCGAAGCCATGAACCTCGCGCCCGACAACTGGCGCTACGCGTATCGCTTCGGTCTCGCCTTCTACGATGTCGACCAACCCGACTGGGCCGAGGCGCTGGGCTTCTGGCAGAGCTTCGAATCCCGCGTAAAGCCCGGCATCGAGCAGCAGACCTGCCGCATCCATCAAGCCCGCATCCATCTCGCCCGAGGCGAACGGGACCGTGCCCGCGCCATCCTCGAGACCGTGACGGAGTCAGTCCTCGACCGCCAGAAGACCAAGCTCATCGCGGAACTCGACGCTCCCAAGTGACTTAAGCGTGACCGCGACGACGGATTACGCTGGCACTATATTACCTTTCGCTCATATAGTTTGTCCATGGCGACGAGTTGCAAGACGGGCAGTCGGGTGGCGGTGCGCCCCCTGAGTGAGGAGGCGCTGGAGATGATTGCGCGGCGGTTTGCGCTCTTGGGCGAACCGATGCGGCTGCGGCTGCTGCATGCGCTGTTCGACGGCGAGAAGTCCGTCACGGCCTTGGTGGAGGCGAGCGGTGGCACGCAGGCGAACGTCTCGCGGCACCTGCAGGCGATGGCTGAGGCCGGGCTGCTGGGGCGTCGGAAGCAGGGGCTGCAGGTCTTCTATTCGATCGCGGATCCGACCCTGTTCCAACTCTGCGAGCTGGTGTGTGGGAGCCTTGAGGAGAAGCTGGCGCGGGACGCGAAGGCGTTCGCCCGCGCTGGCTGAACCACGCGCCCGGCCCGGCGGATGCCCCAGAGGCGTCCGCGAAATCTGCTCGCCCCCTGCGCGGCCCTCCGTCCCAATCCGCTCCCTTCGGACTCTTTCTTTCCGCGATGCAAAAGACCGCGATCAAACGCACCGTCGACATGCAGGTCATGGCCGACTGGGTCGAACCCGGCGCGCGCATCCTGGACCTCGGATGCGGGCGCGGGGTGCTGCTGGAATTCCTGGCGCAGACCAAGGGAGCGAAGGTTGTCGGCGTGGACATGGACGTCGACAAGATCGCCAGCTGCGTCCGGCGCGGGGTCACCGCGTACCAGGGCGACATGATGGGCTTCATGAAGGCGTTCCCGGACGGGCACTTCGATCGCGTGATCTGCTCGCGCACGCTCGAAGAAATCGCCGAGCCGGCCGGCGTGATCGCGGAGGCGCTGCGAGTGGGCCGGGCGCTCACCGTGGGCTTCGTCAATTTCGGCTACTGGAAGAACCGCGTCGACATGGCGTGGGGCGGCCGCAAGCCGCGCAACGCGGTGTACACGACCACGTGGCAGACCAGCCGTCCGGCCAATCCCCTCACGGTCGCCGACTTCGAGGACTTCTGCGCGCAGGCGGGCATCCGCATCGCGCGGCGCGTGCACCTGCGCGGTGACTGGCAGAGCCCGTGCACCTTCGCCCCGAACTTCTTCGCGGGCTACGCGCTCTACGACCTCGTGCGCTCCGGCGCCTAGGCGGCGCGGTCGGCGGCCACTCCGGCCATCAGGCGCATCAGGGACGCCTCGGTCGCGTCGGCCCGCGGGACGTCGCCCACGAGGCGACCCGCGCGCATGACGAGGATCCGGCGGCACAGGCCGAGGAGCTCGGGGAGTTCCGAGGAGACCACGAGGATCGCCTTGCCCTCGCGGGCGAGTTCGTCGAGCAGCGGGTAGATCTCCGCCTTCGCGCCGACATCGACCCCGCGGGTGGGTTCGTCGATGAGCAGGATGTCGCACGACCGCGCGAGCCACTTGGCGAGGGCGATCTTCTGCTGGTTTCCGCCGCTGAGCCCGGCGACGAGGCTCTCGATGCTCGGCGCCTTCACGCGCAGCCGCTCCGAAAAATGCCGCGCCTGCGTTCGCTCCGCGGCGCGGCGCACCCAGCCGAAGCGGCTGAGCGCCGGCAACGCGGCGAGCGATACGTTCTCGCGGCAGGTAAGGCCGAGCACGAGCCCCTGACGCTTGCGGTCCTCCGGCAGCAGACCGAGTCCCGCGGCGAGGGCGGCGTCGACTGAGCCGAGCCGCAGCGGCTGGCCGCGGACGAAGACCCGACCCTCCGCGCGCGGATCGAGCCCGAAGATCGCCTGCAGCGTCTCGCTGCGACCGGCGCCGACCAGCCCGGCGAGCCCGACCACCTCGCCGGCGCGCAGGCTCAGCTCGACCCCGGAGAATCGCCCGGGTGAACTCAGGTCCTCGACCCGCAGCACCTCGGCGCCGAGGGTCTGCGTCAAGTGGGTCGGTGTTTCGACGCGCAGCTCGCGGCCGATCATGCGTGTGACCACCTCGCCGGGCGTGGTCTGCCGGATCGGTCCAGTCCAGACATGGCGGCCGTCGCGCAGCACGGTGAGCGTGTCGCAGAGGGCGAACAATTCCTCGAGCCGGTGGGAAACGTAGACCAGCGTGATCCCGCGGGCAGTGAGGCTGCGGACGAGGCGGAAGAGCTCGCGGGTCTCGCCGGCGGAGAGGGAGCTGGACGGCTCGTCCATCACGATGACCCGGGCGCCGGTGCCGATGGCGGCGGCGATCTGCACCAATTGTTCCTGAGCCGTGGAGAGACTCCCGATGAGGCGGGCCGGATCGAGGTCGGCGCCGATTTCCGCGAGCAGCGCGCGGGCGCGGCGGTGCAGGGCGGCGCGATCGACCCAGCCCCCGCGGCGGGTGGGCAGGTCGCCGAGGCAGAGATTTTCGGCGACGCTGAGATTCGGGCAGAAGGCGAGTTCCTGGTGGACCATCGCGATCCCGAGTGCGCGCGCCTCGAGCGGCGTGGCTGGCGCGATCGGCCGGCCCTCCAGCAGCAGCGTCCCCGCGTCGGCGGAGAGGATCCCGGCGAGGATCTTGCCCAGCGTGCTCTTGCCGGCGCCGTTTTCCCCGATCAGCGCGTGGCAGGAGCCCGGGGCGACGGAGAAGCTGACGCCATCGAGCGCCTGCACGCCGGGAAAGCGCTTGGCGATGCCGCGGAACTCGATCTGCGGAGGCGGAGACATGCGGAGCCGCGGCGGCCGCGGGACACCGGCGGGATTATTTCCTCAGCCAGACGTCCCAGTTCTTGGCGAACGCGTCGACGTTCTCGCGCGTGACGGGAATCAGCGGGCTGACCTCCTTCTGCGCGGGCGGATTCTTTTTGAAGAGGATGCGATCGACGATCATCTCGACCGAGCGCTTGCCCCATTCGTAGCACTGCTGGGCGAGCAGCACCGGCACGTGGCCACTGCGGATGTAGGCGAGCTGGGGCGGCAGCGCGTCGACGGAGACGCACTTCACGGAGCCCGGGGTCCACTTCAGGGCATTGTCGGTGAACAGCGGCCAGCCGCCGATCATGGCCCAGCCGGTGATGTCGGGATTGGCCTGCATGACCTGCTCCACCTTGGCGGCGGCGTCCTGCGGAGTTTCCTTGTGGTAGTACACGCCGCGGATGGAGATGCCGGGATACTTGGCGGCGGCCTCGCGGACGCCTTGCGCGCGTTTCTGGAGATTCGGGGCGTTCTGGTTGCCGGCGAGGATGGCGATCGTGCCCTTGCCGCCCATCAGCTTCGCGAGCTCGTCCATCAACTGGCGGCCGCACTCGATGTCGTCGATGCCGTAGGTGACGAAGCGCTTGCTCATCGGGGCATCGGAATCGAAGGTCGCGACGTGCACGCCGTTGGTCACCGCGGCGTCGATGGCGTCGGTGAGCTTGTTGGCGTCGGAGCAGCTCACCGCGATGCCCTCGGCGCCGGCGAGCACGAGCTGCTCGATCGCCTCGGCCTGCTTCTGCGCGTCTTCCTCGTTCGGCGTGCGCCAGTCGATGCGGATGTTCACGCCGTGCTTTTCGCTGAGGGCCTTGGCGGCGTCCTCGGCGCCCACGCGGGCGGCCTGGAACACGGGGTTGCCTTGGGACTTGGCGACCAAGCCGATGGTGATGGTGCGCGGGGCGGCACTCAGGGTGACCGCGGCGGCGACGGTGAGGAGGAGCGAGATCAGGGTACGCATGCGAAGGCGGGGGGAGAGGGGTTTCGATCGAAGCGGTGAGGCGCGGTCGGACGGGTGTTGAGTAGGAGGGTGATGGCGACGAAAGGCAATCGCGGGGCGGGCGTCTGACGACGGAGCGTAGCGGGTCGGAGGGTCGACTCGGGTGGGCGGAATGGCGTGGCGGGTGCCGGGTCGGGGTGCGGGTTGCCGATCAGCTCTCGGATGCCTTCTGCAGTCGGCGGCGGGCGAGCCAGGAGTTGACGTTGTCGAGCACCACGGCGGCGATCACGACTGAGCCGATGATGATCTGGCTGTAGTTCTGGTCGATGCCGAGGATCACGATGCCGCTGTTGATCATCTGGATGATCAAGGCCCCGAGCACGACCCCGAGGGCGGAGCCCCGCCCGCCGGAGAGGCTCGCGCCGCCCACAACGGCGGCGGCGATCACGCTCAACTCGTAGCCCTGGCCGTCGCCCGACGTCGCTCCGCCGTAATAGCCGAGCGACAGCAGGGCGGCGATGCCGGCAGCGAGGGCAGACATCAGGTACACGCCGAGCTTCACGCGCTCGATGCGGATGCCGCTGAACCGAGAGGCGAGCTCGTTGCCACCGATCGCGTAGACTCGGCGCCCGGCGGCGAGCCGCGACAGCGCGACCCAGCCCACCACGGTCACCGCGATCATCACGAGGAGCGGCATCACGCTCAGGCCCTGGCCGACCTCGATCCGGATGAGATCGCGGAACGACTGCGGAAAACCGCCGACCGACTGGCCCTGGGTGGCGACGAAGGCGACTCCGCGGAAGACCGCCATGGTGCCGAGGGTAACGATGAACGGATGGACTCGGAGGGCGACGATGAGGCCGCCGTTGGTGAGCCCGCACACCAGTGCCGTCCCGAGGCAGACCGCAGCGCCCGCCAGGCTCCCCATGAGTCCGATGTCCCCGGCCGGGCCGCCGGGGCCGAAGTGATTCAGCACGAGGGCGCCGGCCACCGACGCGAGGGCGTAGATCGAGCCGACGGAAAGATCGATGCCTCCGGCGATGATGACGAACGCCATGCCCACCGCCATGATCGCGATGAAGCTCGTGTCCTTGGCGAGTTGCGCGAGGTTCTGCGCGTTCAGGAACTTGTTCCGCTCCACGAACGCCGGCGTGCGCTCACCGTTGGCGTCGGTGATGAATACCCGCTCGCGGGTCCCGTCCGGCCCCTGCTGGAAGAGCGGCGCGCGGACCGTCCCGCTGAAGGCGGTCAGAAAGGCGCCGAGCACGAGGATGACGACGAGGAGACCGCTTTCCTGGAAGCGCAGCAGACCGCGAAGCGACAGGCTCATGGGGCGTGTGGCGGGGGTGGGAGGGGTGGAACGGAAGGTCGACGCGCGGCGGGGACCGCGGACCGACGGCGCACGACGGGGAGCGCCCGCGCGTCGGTGGGCCGGTCAGCGAAGGAAGCCGCGGACCAGATCGTAGAGTTGGGGTGATTCGAGCAGGAAGGAATCGTGGCCGAGATCGGTGTTCAGCTCGGCGTAGCTTGCCCGCTTGCCGGCGCGCAGCAGCGCGAGGGCGATGTCGCGGTTCTGTTCCGGCGGGAAGAGCCAGTCGCTGGTGAATCCGACGATGAGCGACTCGGCCTGCACCGGGGCGAAGGCCTGCTCCAGCGAGCCCTCGCCGGCCACGTCGAAGGCATCAATTGCCCGCGTGATGTACAGGTAGCTGTTCGCGTCGAAGCGATTGATGAAGCTCTGACCCTGGTGGCGCAGGTAGCGCTCGATCTCGAATTCGAAGCTCGCGAAGCCGGGCGCGGTGCCCGCGCCCTCGGTGGCGGCCACCCCGGCCGCTTCGTTCGCCGCGGGTTCCGCCGTCGCCGTCGCGGTGACGGGGGTCGTCGCGACCGCGCGCCGCCGCCGGCCGAACTTGCGGTCGAGGCCGGCGTCGCTGAGGTACGTGATGTGCGCCATCATGCGCGCGATGGCGAGGCCGACGCGCGGACCGCCGTTACGCGGGTAGTCGCCGCCGTTCCAGCCTGGGTCTTGCAGGATGGCCTGTCGTCCGACCTCGTTGAAGGCGATGCCCTGAGCGCTCTCCCGCGCGGTCGTGGCCATGGCGATCACGCGCCGGACGAAGCTCGGGTACTCGATGGCCCATTGGAGCGCCTGCATTCCACCCATGGAGCCGCCGATGACCGCGTGCAGGGCCGTAACTCCGAGGGACTGCAGCCACCGGTGCTGGGCCCGCACCATGTCCCGGATCGTCACGCCGGGAAACGAGATCCCGTAGGCGCGGCCGGTGGCCGGGTTGATCGAAGCCGGTCCGCTAGAACCTTGGCAGCCCCCGATGACGTTGGCGCAGAGAACGAAGTAGCGGTGCGTGTCGACCGGCTTGCCCGGCCCGATCAGATTGTTCCACCAGCCAGGTTTACGGTCGCTCAGGCTGTGAATGCCCGCGCAGTGGTGGTCGCCGCTCAGCGCGTGGCAAATCAGGATCGCGTTGTCGCGCGCGGCGTTGAGCCGGCCATAGGTCTCGTAGCGGAGCGTGTACCCCGGCAGCACCTGGCCTGAATCGCAGACGAACGGCTCCTTGCTGACAAAATCGCTGGGGGCCACCAAGCCAACCTCGCCCGGCTCCGAGACGGGGGAGAGTGGGAGATCGTCGGCGTCGTTCATGGCGGCGGCTGGGCCCGGGAACCAAGCAGGATTCGGCACGGATGAAAAGCGGGGATCGCGATCAACCGGCCCGCACGCCATCCTTGGTCGGCATTCGCCAAGGGAGGGAGTAAATCCGGCGCAAGAGATATTAATTTGCGTTGCATATCGATAGCAATAAATCGGTTTTAGGACGTCGCCCTCGTCCCGGATATTTTTCGATTCGCTATGGGGTCAGGCGGGGGTTTGCTTGGTTCCTCTTTTTATGCGTCCCCTCGTGCAGATTTCGCTCGATCTGACTGACCTCAAGGAGGCTCTCGCGACGGCCGCGTTGGCGCGCCGGGCGGGCGTCGATTGGCTGGAGGCGGGCACGCCGCTGTTGCTGGCGGAGGGGTTGCATGGGGTGCGGGCGTTGCGCCGGGAATTCCCGGGGGTACCGATCATCGCCGATCTGAAGACCATGGACGGGGGCTACCTCGAGGCCGAGATGATGGCCAAGGCCGGCGCCACCCACGTGGTCGTGATGGCGCGGGCGCATCCCGAGACGATCAAGTGCGTGGTCAAGGCGGGCCGCGACTACGGGGTCAAGGTCATGGGCGACAACCTCGGTTGCGAGGACATGGTTGCGGGGGCGCGGCACCTGGAGGATCTGGGCTGCGACATGGTGATTCACCACATCGGCTACGACGAACGCCGCGGCATCGCGGCGAGCGGTCGGCGCATGCCGAGCCCGCTCGACCAGCTGCGCGAGGTGGTGGCGGCCGTGAAGGTCCCGGTGCAGGCGGTGGGTGGGCTGACGCTGGAGCAGGCGGTGCGCACGCCCGAGTACGGAGCGCCGCTGGTCGTGATCGGAGCGCCGCTCGCGGTGGATGCGGACGCCTTCCGCACGGCGGATGGCAACCTCGAGGGAACGCTGCGGATCATCTGCGAGCGGGTCCATGGTTACGGAGATGTGCCGGTCGGCCGCGCCTAAGTTTCGTCATGAACAAGACCAGTCCAGGAGTGGTGAATTTCTCGTCCACGCCGCACAGCGTCGAGCTGCGCGACGTCGCCCGCCCGGAGCCGGGTGCGGATGACGTCCTCCTCGCGGTCGAGGCGGTCGGCGTGTGCGGCAGCGATCTGCACCAGTGGACCGCGCAGCACAGCTGGACGGTCAACTATCCGGTGGTGCTCGGCCACGAATTCGGCGGCCGCATCGCGGCGGTGGGGGCGAACGTGCAAGGGTTCAAGGAAGGCGATCGCGTGGTCAGTGAGACGGCTGCGGTGATCGACGCCAACAGCCCGCTGTCGCGGCGGGGTCTCTACAACCTGGATCCGACCCGCAAGGGATTCGGATATGGGGTGAACGGGGCGATGACCCGCTACGTGCGCGTACCGGCACGGTGTCTGCACCGGGTGCCGGAGAACGTGCCGCTGCTGCACGCTGCGCTGACCGAGCCTTGCTGCGTCGCGTACAACGCGGTCATCCAGCAGGCGCGCATCCAGCCGGGCGACCGGGTGATCGTGCTCGGGCCCGGCCCGATCGGCATCCTGTGCGCCGCGATGGCGCGCCTCGCGGGCGCGCAGGTGGCACTGGTGGGACTTGAGCGGGACAAGGTCCGTCTCGAAGTCGGCAAGCAGTATGGTTGCGATGTGATCATCGGTGACGCCACCGAGTGGGCGCGGTCGCGTGACGGCTTGGGTGCGGACGGCGTGATCGACGCCGCGGGCGTTTCGGCGTCGCTCAAGGCGGCGCTGGATCTCGTGCGCCCGGCCGGCTGGATCAGCAAGGTGGGTTGGGGTCCGCAGCCGCTTGGTTTCTCGCTCGATCCGCTTGTCGCGAAGGCGGTGACGCTGCAGGGCAGCTTCAGCCACAACTGGCCGATCTGGGAGCGCGTGCTCGCGCTCATGAGCTCGGGGCAGCTGGACGTGCGGCCGATCATCGGCGGCACGTGGCCGCTGGCGGGCTGGCACGAGGCGTTCGAGCGCATGCACCACGGCGAGATCGTCAAGGCCGTGCTCACGCCGACCGACTGAGTCACGACGGCCGGAAACGGACCGCGTGGCCTCGCGCCGCGGGAGCGCCCGATCCGGCTTCTTTCCGCTTTCTCTCCTCCCTCCCATGCGTCTCGAAAACAAGGTCATCCTCGTCACCGGCGGCACCTCCGGCATCGGTCGCGCGATCGTGGAACGATGCGTGACGGAAGGTGCCCGCGTGGTGATCAACGGCATCGATCGCCCGGCGGGCGAGGCGCTGGTGCGCGCGCTCGGGTCGGACCGGGCGTTGCTGTCGATCGCCGACCTCGGTGAAGCGACGGCCCCGGCGCGAGTGGTGGCGGAGGCGCTGGCGGCGTTCGGCCGGGTGGATGGCATCGTGAACAACGCGGCCTTCATCGGGCGGAGCGCGATCGACAACACGAGCGCGGAAATCTTTGACCGCATGATGGCGGTCAATCTGCGGGCCCCGATGCTGCTCATTCAGGCGGCGATTGCATCCCTGCGGGCGCACCGCGGTTCCGTGCTGAACATCGGCTCAATCAACGCCTATTGCGGCGAGGCGACCCTGCTGGATTACAGCCTGTCGAAAGGCGGCCTGATGACGCTCTCCCGCAACCTCGCGAACGCGCTGGCGAACGACGGCGTGCGTGTGAATCACCTCAACATCGGCTGGGTCCTCACCGACCGCGAGTATCACCACCAGATCGAACTCGGGCAGCCCAAGGACTGGCACGAACACATCCCGAAGGCCTATGCACCCTCGGGCCGGATCCTGCGTCCGGAGGAAGTCGCCACCGCGGCCGTCTACTGGCTCGGCGACGAGTCCCGGCCCGTCAGCGGCTCCGTCCTGGAGCTGGAACAATACCCCATCATCGGCCGCAACCCGGTAAAGTCCTGATCCCATGCCCCGCCTCGCTGCATTTCCCAAGGCCTTCATTCGCGATCTCTGCACCCCGCAGGGCATGACCCTGCAGGCGTGGGTCGACCTCGCGGCGCCGCTGCGGCTGGACGGGTTGGAATTCTACAGCGGCTTCTGGGAGCTGGCTGACCGCAGCCGCTGGGCCGGGCTGCGCCGCAGCGTCGAGCGCGCCGGAATGACGATCCCGATGCTCTGCTGCTCGCCCGACTTCAGCCTGCCCGAGGGCGAGGCCCGGCAGCGTGAGATCGCGCGCGAGCAGGACTGGATCCGCATGGCCGCCGAACTCGGTGCGCGCTACTGCCGCGTCCTTTCCGGCCAGCGCCGCCCCGAACTCACCCGCCAGCAGGGACTCGACCTCGTCGTCGGCTGCATCGAGGCGTGTCTCCCCGTCGCGGAGTCGTGCGGCGTGACGCTCATCCTTGAGAATCACTACAAGGACGATTTCTGGAGCTACCCGGAGTTCGCGCAGAAAATGGACGTGTTCTGCGAACTCGTCGACCGCCTGCACCACCCGTATTTTGGCGTCAACTACGACCCCAGCAACGCCTTCCTCGCCGGCGACGATCCGCTTGAGCTGCTGCGGCGCGTGAAGCACCGGGTCGTGACGATGCACGCGAGCGACCGCACGCTGATCTCCGGCACGCTGGAGGACCTGCGGCGCGAGGAAGGCGGCGTTGAAGGCTACGTGAAGCGCCTCCGCCACGGCACGATCGGGCGCGGCCTGAACGATTACGACGCGATCTTCCGCGAGCTCCGCTCGGTGGGTTTCGACAGCTGGATCAGCATCGAGGACGGTGTGGAAGGCATGGACCAGCTGGTGGAAAGTGCACGCTTCCTCCGCGAAAAAATCGCCCAGCACTGGGGTGCCTGACGCCCGTCGCCTCTCCCGCGCCACCTCGGCGCCTCCGGTTTGACCGGTCGGCGAGGTAACGACGAGGCGCCCCTTACACCATGAACCTATTCGCTGAGCTCCTGATCCTGTTCCTCCTGCTGGTGCTGAACGGCGTCTTTGCGATGGCGGAGATCGCCGTGGTGTCGTCGCGCAAGGCGCGGCTGAAGAAACTGGCCGACGAAGGATCGACCCGGGCGAGCGTGGCGCTGGCGCTGGCCAACAGTCCGGACCGGTTTCTTTCGACGGTGCAGATCGGGATCACCTTGGTTGGCGTTCTGGCGGGCGCGTTCGGCGGGGCGACGCTGTCCGACGAGTTCGAGCCGGTGATCGCGGCGATTCCGGCGCTGGCCCCGTACGCGGGCATTATCTCGATCGCACTGGTCGTCGGCGCCATCACGTACCTTTCGCTCGTCATCGGCGAACTCGTCCCAAAGCGCATCGCCCTGTCCAACCCGGAGCGACGGGCGATGCTCGTCGCGGGAGCGATGACGAGCCTCTCGCGCCTGGCGGCGCCGTTCGTGTGGTTGCTCACGGTCTCCACCGACCTCGTGCTCAAGGTCTTCGGGCTCGCCAAGGAGGTCGACGCGCCGCCGTCCGAGGAGGAAGTGACGCATATGATCGAGCAGGGCACGACCGCCGGCGTCTTCCATAAGGCCGAGCGCGCGATGGTCGAGGGCGTGCTGCGGCTCGACGAGCGGTCCGTCACCGAGATCATGACGCGGCGGACGAAGATCGTCTGGCTCAACGTCTCCGACGTCGACGAGTCCAACTGGCGCAAGATCGTCGCCAGCGGTCACTCCCAGTTTCCCGTTTACGAGGGCACCCGCGATCACGTGCTCGGCATGGTCTCCGTGAAGTCGCTCTGGGCCAACGCCGCCGCCGGCGTGCCGAACAGCATCCGCAATCACCTGATGCCGCCGTTGTTCGTGCCCACCACGATCAACGTCGTGCAGCTCCTCGAGCTCTTTCAGAAGTCTGGCAAGCACATCGCCCTCGTCACCGATGAATTCGGCAGCGTGCAGGGGCTCGTGACGCTGATCGATGTGATGGAGGCCATCGTCGGTGACCTGCCGGAGCCCGGCGACCGCCGTTCCCCGGACGCGCAGCAGCGTGAAGACGGCTCGTGGCTGGTCGACGGCAGCATGGCGATCGACGATTTCCGGCGGCGCTTCGGCCTGCCCGCACTGCCTGGGGAAGAGGACGGCGACTTCGAGACGGTCGGCGGCTTCGTGGTGGATCGGCTCGGCCGCATCCCGAACGCCGGAGAACATTTTACGTGGAATGGGCGGCGCTTCGAGGTGGTCGATATGGACCGCCACCGCGTGGACAAGATCCTGCTCGGAGCCCCGCCGGCGCCTCCCGCAGTGCCGCCGGCGGCGGACTGAACAGGGCGATCCGCCCCCGATGGGCAAAAAAAGTGGCGGGCCGTGTACCCCTACACGACCCGCCTTTGCTTTCTTAGTTACCCCAAAACTCCCGCTAGGCGGGAGAAGTGTTCTTACAAGGGAGACAGAACTCCGCCGGGAAGGTTCCGTCAATCTTCACCGAACGAATTTCCGACCTATTAGCGGCAGCAACGCCCCCTGTAAGCGCGGGACACGGTCCTCTCCGAGGGGCCGTCTGTTGATTAAATAGATGATCTGCATGACTTTATGAATAGGTTCGACCTCATTGCCCAGACTTTGCACGGTTTCGGGCCGTGAACCCCTGCGAAGCCCCCTTCACGGTCACCCGGCGTCGTTTCCTTCAGCGCTGCGCGGCTGCGGCCGCAGCCACTGGTCTTCCGATGTGGTTTATGGAAAGGCAGTTAAGTGCCAGCGAGGCGGCGACTGCGAAGGTGGCGGCGAATGATCGGCCGGGGGTGGTGCTGGTGGGATGCGGGGGAATGGGGACGGTGGATGCGCTGAATGCGGCGAATTACGGCGACGTGGTGGCGGTCTGTGATGTCGACGCGGAGCGAGCGGCGGCGGCGGCGGCCAAGCTGACGGTGGAGGGGAAGGCTGCGCCGCAGGTTTACCGGGATTTTCGGCAGATGCTGGGGCGCTCCGACGTGCAGATCGTACTGAACGGAACGCCCGATCACTGGCACACGCTGGTCAATCTGGGTGCGGTCCGGGCTGGCAAGGACGTGTATTCGGAGAAGCCGCTCACCTTGACGATCGATGAAGGGCGCCGTCTGGTGACCGAGACGCGCAAGCACGGTCGTGTGCTGCAGACCGGCACGCAGCAGCGCAGTTCGCAGCGTTTCCGCATGGCGTGCGAACTGGTGCGCAACGGTCGCATCGGGCGCCTCCAGGACGTGAAGGTCTGGCTGCCGGCCGGACTGCGGGAGGGCCCGTTTGCCACGGCGGCTGTTCCAGCGTCGCTCGACTGGGATTTCTACCAAGGTCAGGCACCGCGCGTCGACTACGTGCCGGAGCGGTCGCACGTGAAGTTCCGTTTCTGGTACGACTACTCGGGTGGCACCACGACGGACTGGGGCGCGCACCACATCGACATCGCTTCGTGGGCCATCGGGCAGACTGCGCCGGTAAAGGTCGAGGCTACCCGGCTCTCCGAGCCGATCCCGGGCGGGTTCACCGCCGTCAGCGACTACGAGGTCCGGTTCGCCTACCGGAACGGCGTGCGGCTGACCGTGGCGACCACGCGTGACGACGATATCTTCGGGCGGGTGGCGAATCCGCAGGGCCAGCGCAACGGTCTCCGTTTCGAAGGCACGAACGGCTGGATCTGGGTGAACCGGAGTGAACTGCGCGCCAGCGACCCGGAACTGCTCCGGACGCCGCTCGCCGCGGATGCGCTCCGGCTTCCCGTCAGCAACAATCACATGGAGAACTTCATCGACTGCGTCCGGACGCGCCGCGATCCGATCTGCGACGTCGAGGTCGGGCATCGGTCCGCGATGGTCTGCCATCTGGGCACGATCGCGCTGCGGACCGGGCGTGCGCTGACGTGGGACCCGGAGGCGGAGCGCTTCACCGGCGACCACGCGGCGGAGGGCAATGCGCAAGTCGCCCGGGAAATGCGCGCTCCCTACGACTATAGCTTTGTGGCCTGAGAAGTGGCGGACCTTTTCCCGCGCGGCGGGTGATCGAATCATGACGAAACGAAGGTATCTCCGCGGTCCGAACCAGATCGCTCGGGCGTTGCGGCGCGGGGTGCTGACGCTGGTATGGGTCGCGGGCGTGACCGGGATGTCCGCGCAGTCGGCGACGGATGCCGGAGCGTCGGCGCGTGCGTCGGCTCGCGATGCGTCTCCAGCCGCCGCTGCGGTCGCGGCCCCCGCATCCGGTCCTGGGTCGGGGTCGAGCGAGACCGCCGAAGCGCGCGGCGCCGTGTCGGCCGCGGTGCGCGCCGCCCCGACCTCCGTGGCGACCCTGCCCCCGCCCCCGATCACGGCTGCGGCGCTCCGCGCCGAGCTGGAGACGATGCTTGCGGCGCCGCGCTTTGCCGGAGCCCTGTGGGGAGTGAGCGTGGTGTCGTTGCAGACGGGGGAGGTGCTTTTCTCCCACGGCGCGGAGCGACGGATGAGTCCCGCGTCGAACGCCAAGCTCTTCACGGCCGCACTCGCGCTGGACCGTCTCGGAGGGGCGAGTCGCTTGCAGACGCGCGTGCTCGCGACCCAGCCCGTGGACGGAGCCGGAGTGTTGCGCGGCGACCTCGTGATCGCCGGTCGAGGCGATCCGAGCTGGAACCCGCGGCGGTCGGGTCAGCCATGGGCCGAGGTCTTTGCGCCGGTCGTGGACGTGCTGCGGCGCGCCGGCGTGCGGCGGATAACAGGTGACGTGGTGGCCGACGGTACGTACCTGCGCGTGCCGCCCTTTGGGGCGAGTTGGACCGCCGACGACCTGATGGAGGACTACGGCGCGGAGGTGTCGGGCGTGGTGCTCGACGAGAACTACGTCGAATTCGACGTCGCGCCCGGCGCTGCACCCGGTGCGGCGGCGAGCCTTGGGTGGCGTCAGCCGGGGCATGGACTGACGCTGGACAACCGCGTGGTGACCGGCCCTGCGGACAGTGCGCCCGCGCTGCGGGTGCTGCGTTTTCCCGGCGAGACGACGGTGCGCGTGTTGGGCACGATTCCGGTCGCGGCGCAGCCCCGGGTCCTTGAGGCCACGGTGCCGCGGCCGGCGGAGTGGTATGCGGCGGAGTTGGTGGCCGCGCTGCGCGGCGCCGGCATTGCGGTTGAAGGCCGCGCGCGCGGCGTGCGCTGGCCGGAAAAGCCTGAGGAGCCGCGGGCCCCGGTGATCCTTGGCACGGTGGCGTCGGCGCCGGTGCGGGAGATGGTGCGGGCGATGATGAAGGACTCGAACAATCTCCGGGCCAGCCTGCTCTTCGATCTCGCGGGTGAACTGACGCGGCTGCCCGACACCCCGGCTTGGCGCACCTCGGAGGAACTGGGTGCGGCGGACCTGCAGGCCTTTCTGCGCGAGCGGGGCATCCCGGCGGCGGAAGCGATTCTGGAGGAGGGATCGGGGCTTTCGCGCAATAGTTTGGTCAGCCCGGCGGTGATCGTCGCGCTGCTCCAACACATGGCGGGGCATCGCGAGGCAGCGGCGTGGCTGGACGCGCTTCCGGTTGCCGGGGTGGACGGATCATTGCGCACGCGTTTCCGTGGCGGTCCGGCCGAGGGCAAGGTGTGGGCGAAGACGGGCACGCTGCGCTGGGCCCATTCGCTTTCCGGCTATGTGGACACGGTCGGCGGAGCGCGTTTGGCCTTTGCGGTGATGCTGAACCGCCACCGGGTCCAGCCGGGCTCGCCCGAAGCCAGGGCGGAGTTGGATGCGGTGGTGGAGCGGCTCGTCGCCTACGGCGGCCGCTGAGGGGACTGCCCAGCGCGGGTCGCCGGGTCTCCTCCCGTCCGATTCGAGGATTGCGGCGGAGAGTCGGCGCGGCTCGGCTAGCGGAGCATGAGCGGATCCGAACGACTCACTTCCCTGGATGCGTTTCGCGGGGCGACCGTGGCGGCGATGTTGTTGGTCAACAATCCGGGCTCGTGGTCGCACGTCTATCCTCCGCTGCGGCACGCGCCTTGGCACGGGTGGACCTTCACCGACCTGATCTTTCCCTGTTTCCTGTGGATTGTCGGGTTGTCGATGGCGTTGTCCTTCGCGCGGCGCACCGGTGTGACCGGCGGCACCCCCGGCGCCGATCGGGGTGAATCGACTCAACGCGTCAGCGGGCTGGCGCGGCACATCGTCACCCGCTCGGCGATCCTGTTCGGACTCGGCCTTTTTCTGGCGGCTTTCCCATTCGGGTTGCTGGGAGATTCCTTCTCGCTGGCGACGCTGCGGATTCCGGGAGTCCTGCAGCGCATCGCGCTCTGCTTTCTGATCGCGAGCCCCTTCGTGCTGTACTGCCGCTGGCGCGGCCAGTTGCTGGCGGCGCTGGGACTTCTCGCGGGGTATGCGGCGCTGCTGCTGGCGGTGCCCGTGCCGGGTCATGGCGCCGGCGTGCTCGAGCCGATCGGGAACCTGCCGGGTTGGCTCGATGCGCGGTGGCTCGCCGGGCACACGTGGTCCGGGGCGCCGGCGCCGGGCTTTGATCCCGAGGGCATTCTTTCCACGCTCCCGGCGATCGCCTCCACGCTTCTCGGCGCGGCAGCGGCCCCGTTGCTGGCCTTGCCGGTCGGTCCGGCGCGACGTGCTGGGGCGCTTGTCCTCACGGGCGTGGGGCTTGTCGCGCTCGGACTGATGATGGGAAAATGGATACCGGTGAACAAGAACCTCTGGACCCCTTCCTTCACGTTGCTGATGGCGGGGTGGTCGGCGCTGTTCTATGGCGTCTTCCACGGACTGATCGAGGCCACGGGCTGGCGGCGGTGGGCGACGCCCTTCACGCTTTACGGTCGCAACGCGATCGCGGTTTACGTTTTTGCAGGGCTCGTGGCGCGGTTGCTGTACCTGATTTCATGGACCGGGGCAGACGGTGAGAAGGTGACTCCGAAGCAACTGCTGGCGGGTGGAATCTCGAGCCTGCTGGGGACGGGCCCGCTGGCGTCGCTGGTCTTCGCCGTGGCTTTCGTCGGGGTGAGTTTCCTCTTCGCGTGGGTACTCTGGCGGCGCCGGTGGTTCATCAAGGTCTAGGTCTCGGTGAGCCGAGCTCCGGGTGAGAGCTGGTTCGCTTCGTCGCGAAAGCCGCGCTCGCCAGTCGGCGGTCGAGAGGTCACGCTTGCGGTTCGGCGAGAGGGAGGAATCGTTTTCCTGATCCCGAGTGATCCGACCCATGTCTGTTCCGTCGATTCCTGATTCCATCCTCCGGCTTCCCTCGCGCACCGCAGAGTTCAGTGCGTTGCTCGCTCGCTGGTGCGCAATCAATTCCGGCTCCGGTCACGGTGCCGGCCTCGAGCGGATGCGCCTCGCGCTGGCCGAGGCCTTCTCCCAGTCGTTCCCCGCGGCGAAGGTGGAGATCCTGGCGTCGGATGCTCCGGGACGGAACCCCGAGGGCGTGAAGTCGCTCCGCATCCGCCTCCGTCCCGAGGCGCCGCGGCAAGTCCTGCTCTGCGGCCACTACGACACGGTGTTTGAGGCGGACGATCCTTTCCAGGCTTGCCGGTGGACCGACGCGGACACGCTGAACGCTCCGGGGGCGTCGGACATGAAAGGTGGAATCCTCACGATCCTTGCGGCTCTGGAGGCGTTCGAGGCGGCGCCGGGAGCGTCGGGCTTGGGGTGGGAGGTGCTACTGACTCCGGATGAGGAGACGGGATCGCACGGCACGCGGGCGCTCTTCCTGGAAGCCCGGCAGCGGTATGACTTTGGATTCGTGTTCGAACCGGCGCGGCCGAACGGCGATCTGGTGCATTCGCGCAAGGGCACCGGCGTCTTCGTGGCGGTCTGCCACGGCCGGGCGTCGCATGCGGCGAAGATTCCCAACGATGGCCGCAACGCGATCCTCGCGCTCGCGGAGTTCCTGCTGGCGGCGAGCCGCATCCCCGCCGAATTGCCGGGCGTACTGGTAAATGTCGGCAACATCCGCGGCGGCTCGGCGGCGAGCAACGTGGTGCCGCACCTCGCGCAGGCCGAGATCGACGTCCGGGTCACGCGCCTGTCCGACCGCGAGCCGCTCCTCGCGCGGCTGCAGGCGCTGGTGGACGGCGTGAACGCGCGCGAGGGATTCCGGCTGGAGTTGAAGGGCGGAATGAACCGTCCGCCGAAGGAGTGCATGGCCGCAGAGGAGCACGTCTTCGCCGCGTGGCAGGCGGCGGCCGCGGACCTCGGGCAACCCGCCTTCACGTGGGTGCACACGGGTGGGGCGTCGGATGGCAACTTTCTCTCCGCCGGAGGGCTTCCGAATCTCGACGGAGTCGGGCCGATCGGCGATCAGCTGCATAGCGACCGCGAATTCTGTCGCGTTGCCACCGTGGCGTCGCGCGCCCAGTTGGCGGCGCTGGTGCTCCATCGAATCGCGCACGGTCTGGTGCCAATCCCGAGCCGGCCGCGACTGCCGGCGACGACCTGACGCCCTCGCCGTTCGGCGATCAGCCTGGAGGGAACCAAGCTCCGAGCACGGCGGCCCGCCGCGCTCCGGTCACTGCGGGGAGGCTTCCGGTTCGTCCGTCGACGTGCCGGTGGGCGAGCCACGCGAAGGCCATGGCCTCGACCCAGGCTCCGGGGACGCCCCGCGCGTCGGTGAGATCAATGGTCGAAGCGGGCAGCGCGGCGCGGAGTGCCGCGACGAGGCGGGGATTCCGCGCGCCGCCGCCGCAGAGCAGCACCTCGGGCGCCCGCAGGCCGGGCAAGGCGCGGATGGAATCCGCGATCGTCGTCGCCGTCAGCGCCACCAGCGTCGCCTGCACATCCGCATCGCTCGATCCGTCACTGCGCCGGCGCAGGCGCGGCTCCAGCCACGCGGTCGAGAAATACTCCGGCCCGGTACTCTTCGGGGCGGGCAGGGCAAAGAAGGGGTCGTCGCGCAGCGCCTCGAGCAGCAGCGGATCGACGCGCCCGCGGGCGGCCAGCGCGCCATCGCGATCCATCGGCTCGCCCAGCACCCGCTGGCTCCAGCGGTCGAGCAGCGTGTTGCCGGGGCCGGTGTCGAAGCCGAGCACGGGAGCGGCCGGGTCGCTGGGGAGCGAGGTGAGGTTGGCGATGCCGCCGATGTTCACCACCACGCGATCCAGGCCCGGCACGCGGAAGATGCCCTCGTGGAAGGCCGGGACGAGCGGGGCGCCCTGGCCGCCGAGGGCGACGTCCTTCCGGCGGACGTCCGCGACCACCGGGATGCCGGTCTCGACGGCGATGACGTTTGGGTCACCGATCTGCAGCGTGAAAGGCGTGGCGAAGCCGGGTCGGTGCCGGATGGTCTGGCCGTGGCTGCCGATCGCGCGGATCGCGTCCGCCGGAAGGCCGGTCTGGTCGAGGAGTTCCCGGACGGTCCGGGCGATGAGACGGGCGAGGGCGACATCGGCGACGCCGAGTCGGTCGATCTCGTTGTCGCCGGGGGTGGCGAGCGCGAGCAGTTGCTGCCGGAGCTCGGCGGGCAGGGGATGGCTGTGGGTGGCCACGAGGGCCGGTGCCGGCGAGAAGCGCACCACGGCCGCATCGATCGCGTCCATGCTGGTCCCCGAGAGCGTGCCGATGAAGAGGTCGCTCATCGGCGCAAACGAACCGGGGACCGAGGAAATCGGCTCGCCTCCGTTGCCTGCTCGCGGCGCAATCGGGCCAGGTTCATGCTCTCTACGGAAACACCCAGCAGTCAGCACGTCGACTTGGATCTGTACCCCACCGATGCCCTCGTGGCGGCCCTGATCGAGGACCAGGCACGGGCAGCGGCGGCGGTGGCCGCTGCGGCGCCGGCGCTCGCGCGGGTCGTGGATGCCGCGGCGCCGCGACTAGCGGCGGGTGGGCGGCTCATTTACGTCGGCGCGGGGACATCGGGGCGACTGGGTGTGCTGGACAGCGTGGAGCTGCTGCCGACTTTTTCGTGGCCGACGGATCGCGCGATCGCGGTGATGGCGGGCGGCCTCTCGGCGGTCTTCACGGCGGTGGAAGGGGCCGAGGACGACACGGCGCAGGGGGCGGCGGATCTCCGCGCGCAGAACCCCGGGCCGAATGACGTGGTGTTCCTGCTGGCGGCGTCCGGCCAGACTCCCTACGTGCTCGGTGCGCTCGATGCGGCGCGGGCGGCGGGCGCATTGACGGTGGGATTGGCGAACAATCCGGACTCCCCGCTCGCGACGCGGGCGGAGATCGGGGTCACGCTCGACACCGGCAGCGAAGTGATTTCTGGCAGCACCCGCTTGAAAGCCGGCACGTCGCAGAAGATCGCGCTCAACGTCCTCTCCAGCGCGATCATGGTGCGGCTGCATAAAGTGTACGGCAACCTCATGGTCGACGTCATGCCGACGAACGTGAAGCTGCGGCGGCGGGCCCTCGCGCTGGTGCAGCGCGCCACGGCGGCGGACGAGGCGTCGTCGTCGGCGGCGCTGGCGGCGTGCGGCGGGCACGTAAAGACGGCGATCGTGATGCTGCGCGGTGGTTGCGCGGCCGACGAGGCCCAGCGGCGTTTGGCGGCGGTGGCGGGCAACGTGCGGGCGGCGATCCGGCAGCGCACATGAGTGCGAGCGCTTCCAGTCGGCGGCGCGGCGGGGTGCCGCGCGAGGTTCACGCCTTGCCCCGCTCGACCCGGGCGGCGGGCGGCGGATGGGTGGTCTTCGCAGCGGTCCTCTGGCTCCTGAGCGTCGCGGCGCCGGCGGGTCGGGCGGACGTGCTGGCGCCTGCTGACGCGCCGCCGCCGGCACCGCGGGAATTTCGGGCCGTGTGGATCGCGTCGGTGGCGAACATTGATTGGCCGAGTCGCCCGGGGCTTTCGGTGGGTGAACTGCGGGCGGAGATGAAGACCCTGCTCGACACGGCAGTCGCGGTGGGCCTGAACGCCGTCATCCTCCAGGTGCGGCCAGCAGCGGATGCCCTCTATCACTCGCCCTTTGAGCCGTGGTCGGAGTACCTGACCGGTCAACAGGGCAAGGCACCGGGATGGTTCTACGATCCTTTGAATGACTGGGTGGCGGAGGCGCACGCGCGTGGCCTTGAGCTGCACGCGTGGATCAACCCTTACCGCGCGCGTCACCCCTCGGCGAAGGGACCGCTGGCGCCTGAGCACTTGGCGAACCAGCGGCCCGACGTGGTGCGGACGTACGGGGATTTCCTGTGGATGGATCCGGCGGAACCCGCGGCCCAGCGGCGCACTCTGGACGTCGCGGCGGACTTGGTGGCCCGGTACGACATCGATGGCCTGCACATCGACGACTACTTTTATCCCTATCCGATTGATGCCCCGGCGGGGTCGGGGGTGACGGGCAAGGTGGATTTCCCGGACGAAGCGGCGTGGCAGCGGTATCGGAAGAGTGGGGGCTCCCTCTCACGGGCGGATTGGCGGCGGAGCAACGTCGACAAGCTCGTGCGGGACCTGTACGCGACCGTGCGTAGCGTGAAGCCCTGGGTGCGCTTCGGGATCAGTCCCTTCGGCATCGGTCGACCCGATCTGCGGCCGCCCGGCGTGGAAGGGTTTAGTCAGTACGACCAACTGTACGCGGACGTGGAGCTCTGGTTGGAGCAAGGCTGGATGGATTACTGTGCGCCGCAGCTCTACTGGCCGAGCGACCGCAAAGCGCAGCCCTTCGGCGTGCTCTTGGATTACTGGATCAGCCGCAACCCGAAGGGCCGGCACATGTGGCCGGGTCTGTTCACCAGCTCGGTGGCGGAGACCCCGAAAGGCTGGGCGGCGGAGGAAATTGTGCGCCAAGTGGCGCAGACCCGCGAACGTCCGGCGGCGACCGGGCACATTCACTTCAGCATGATCGCGCTGCAGCAGGATCGGCGCGGCGTGGCGGGGCGGCTGCGGACGGAAACCTACGCCCAGCCCGCGGTCGCGCCTGCGACCCCGTGGCTGAGCACCCAGGTGCCGGAGGCGCCGCAGATCCTCGGGCGCAACCTAGTCGGTCCGGCGGCGGAGCGGTCCTTGCTTCTCGCTCCCGGCCTCGGCGGCGAAGTGGCGCGCTACGCCGTCTGGCGCCGGGAGGCGGGACAGTGGCGGTTCGCGGTGCAGCCAGCGAAGAACCGGGTCGTTTCGCTCGCCCCGCAAGGCGCCTTCGGTCGCATCGAGGCGGTGGTGGTCAGCGCGGTGGACCGCCTCGGTAACGAGAGCCCGCGCGTCACGGTGGTGTTGCCGTAGGTCCCGGCGCTCCCGGAATTCTTCCCCTCTCACGATGAATCCCATTCCCCCCTCCGGCGCGAACCCTGCCGCCTCTGTTGCGTCCGTGCGGGGTGCGGCGTCGCCGTGGTGGTGGATCCCGACCCTCTATTTCGGCCAGGGCATTCCGTACGTCGTCGTCATGACCCTCTCGGTCGTGATGTACAAGAACCTGAACCTCTCGAATACCGAGATCGCGCTCTACACGAGCTGGCTGTACCTGCCGTGGGTCATCAAGCCCCTGTGGGCGCCGCTCGTGGACCTGCTCGGCACGAAGCGCGGGTGGATCGTGGCGATGCAGTTCCTGGTCGGCGCGGCCTTCGCGCTGGTGGCGTTGACCCTGCCCGCGGCGGATTTCTTCCGGTGGTCGCTCGCAGTCTTCTGGTTGATGGCATTCAGCTCAGCGACCCACGACATCGCGGCGGACGGGTTCTATCTCCTCGCGATGCAGCGTCATCAGCAGGCGGCGTTCGTCGGCGTGCGCAGTACGTTCTACCGACTCGCGATGATCGCGGGGCAGGGCGGGCTGGTCTTCCTCGCGGGGCGGCTTCAGACCGTGCTGGGTGATGTCGCGCGCGCGTGGTCATGGGTGTTCATCGGACTGGCGGGCGGCTTCGTGGTGCTGGCGGCCCTGCACGCCTTTGTGCTGCCCCGGCCGGAAGCGGACCGGCGGGCGCCGGCTGCAGCGCGCCACTTGCTCCGCGACTTCCTGGCCGTCTTCGCGGCCTTCTTCCGCAAGCCCGAGATCGGCGTTACGCTCGCGTTCCTGCTCCTCTATCGTCTGGGTGAGGCGCAACTGCTCAAGCTCGTGACCCCTTTCCTGCTCGACGCGCGGGACCGTGGCGGGCTGGGGCTCTCGACCGAGGCGGTGGGCATCGTTTACGGCACGATCGGCGTGATCGCCCTGACGTGCGGCGGCCTGCTCGGCGGCTGGATGATTTCGCGGCACGGCCTGCGCCGCATGCTCTGGCCGATGCTGCTCGCGACGCACGTCCCGAACTTGGTCTTCGTTGCGCTCGCGACCCTGCAGCCCGGCAACTTGGCGATCGTGGCGACGGCGTTGGCGACCGAGCAGTTTGGCTACGGCTTCGGGTTCACCGCGTACATGGTCTACATGATGCGCGTCGCGGAGGGGCAGCATCAGACCGCGCACTATGCGCTCTGCACCGGCTTCATGGCCTTGGGGATGATGCTCCCGGGAATGGCCGCCGGATGGATCGAGGACCAGATCGGCTACCGCGCCTTCTTCATCTGGGTCTGCCTCGCGACGCTCCCCTCGTTTGTGGCCGCGGCGCGACTCAAGATTGATCCGGGCTACGGACGGAAGTCCGAGCCGGCGGCGTGACGCTCACCGTTTGCCGAGGAGCTCACGGGCGCCGTTGATCACGCGGTCCCACTGCAGTGCCGGCCCCGGGTCGACCTTGTTGGCCTGGATGTGGAAGTGGCCGAGCACGCCCTGGTAGTTGCGCAGCACGTCGTCGGGCAGCTTGCGCGTGACCACGGCGCCGGAGGCGTCGCGCGGGTAGTCGCAATTGATCTTGGGAAAGACTGCGCAGAGCGCAGCGGTGAGCTTCACCAGCGCCTCGTACTGTTGCGGCGTGAGATCGTACTGCGTGAGCGAATCGCCTTGGATCTCGCCGGTGACGGCGTCCGGCCGATCCGGTCGGCCGACGAAGCCCGGCGTGCGCACTGCGGGGTCGCCGAGCCCCGGCGGAATGGTGAGGACCGTGCCCTTGGCGTCGCGGCCGTACCAGCGGGCGAAGGGATGCTTCTCGGTGGCGCGGTAGGCGCCCATGTTGGCGATCTCGATGCCGATGGAGCGGTCGTTCGACGTCGTCGCGTGCCACGCGCGCTCCTTGAGGTCGAGCGTCTGGTAGATCGTGCCATCGACATCCAGCATGAAGTGCACGCTCAGCCCGCGCTGGTCGTGAAGGACGTCGAAGCACGCCTTGCTGATGCCGCAGACGTCGTAGTGCAGGACGAACTGGTCGACGACGCGCTGGAGCGTCGGCAGGTCCCAGCCCCCGCCGCGCACGCGCTCGACTTCGGCAGGCGTGAGGCCGCCTTGTCGCAGGCCGTAGCGATTGGGCGTGCGGACGGCTGGCGCGGAGGCGCGGGTGGCTTCCCAACTGCTTTCCGCCAGCGGGACGAAGCGTCGCTCCACGCGGTAGGCGTCGTAGCCGCCTGGATCCATCCACGTCACGATCGGCGTGCCGGTGTGGAAGAATTGACCCGCGACCACGATCTCGTCGCCCTTGCGCGGCGCGAACGTGCGGGGCTGGCCGTGCTGGCAGCCGCTCAGGCCGAGGGCGAGGGCGAGGGCGAGGGCGACGAGCAGCAGGGCCGCCGCGCGGCGCGGGCGTGGGCGGCCGGCGGTGGAATCGCGGGAAAACGGAGCGAGGCGCGGCATGGTTGGGGGCGGAAAAATCATCCGGTCGCCGACGTACCCTGCAAGGTGCGAATCCGGGCCACCGAGGCCACGATCCGCTCCTCGGAGAGTCGGCCGGAGATCACGGCCCGCTCCAGGATCGCGATTGCCTTGGGGGCGATGTCAGGATCGTAGCGTTGGTTGTTGCCGAAGCAAAGCAGGTCCACCCCGGCTTCGACTGCCGCCGGGACGGACTCTTCGAGTCCGTAGCGCGAGGAGATCGCGCCCATTTCCATGTCGTCGCTGCAGATCACGCCGCCGAAGCCGAGCGTCTGGCGCAGCAGGCCCGAGAGCGCCGCGGCTGAGAGCGTGGCGGGATGACGCGGATCGAGGCCCGCGTGGAAGACGTGGGCTGACATGACGGCGTCGGCCAAGCCCCCGCGGATCAGATCGCGGAACGGCTCCAGCTCCCGTTCGCTCCACGTCGCGGTGACATCGACAAGCCCGTGATGCGTGTCGCCGGCGGCGCTGCCGTGTCCGGGGAAATGCTTCAGGCACGTGCGAACCCCGTGGGCGCGGTGGGCTTGGATGAACGCAGTGGCGTGCCGGGTGACCGTTGCGGGGTCGGCGGAGAAGGAGCGTCCCTTCCCCTTGATGATTGGATTGGCGGCGTTGGCGTCGAGATCGACGACCGGCGCGAGGTTCAGGTTGATCCCGGCGGCGGCGAGCGTGCGGGCGATCTGCTCGGCCTCACGGTAGGTGTGCTCGGGATCGTCGCGCCGCCCCAGCTCCTCGTGGGATACGCTCGGCGGGAAACCGTAGTCGGGTTTGAGGCGGTTGACGCGCCCGCCTTCTTGGTCGATCGCGACGAGCAACGGTCGATCGGCGGCGGCGCGCAGCCCGGCGACCAAGGCCTGCAGTTGGGCGGGAGATTCGACGTTTCGCCGGCGGGTCGAAGGATCGACCATTTCTTGGTCAAAGAGAATGACCCCGCCGATCCGGTGCTGCCGGAGATCGCGGAGGATCGGACCGCACTCCTCGAGGCGGGTCCCGCGGAAACCCACGAGCAAGAGTTGGCCGAGTTGGTCGCGGAGGGCGGACATGGGAAAGAGGGAAGCGGGAGGCAGCGGGACTAGCGGTGCGGCCGGCAGGCGATCGGGGGTGAAACGTCCGCGAAGTCGACCGCGGCGACGATGATGAGGAAAGGCGGGCGAAGACGGACGACGGATGATGGGAATCGGACGACGGCTATCGGCTGACGGCTGGCGGCTGGCAGACGTCTGATCGGCGGACGATGCCGATGCCCGGGAGATCCGTCAACGTCACCTTGCCATCGACGATGCGCGTGCCCTCGAACGGATCGTTGCGGATGAGCAGGGCGCCATCGAGATCGGCCCAGTCGACCAGCGGTGACAGCTGGGCGGCGGCGGAGATGGCGCAGGACGTCTCGGTCATGCAGCCCAGCATCACCTTCAGCCCGAGTGCGCGGGCGACGGTGATCATGGCGCGGCCCTCGCGGAGGCCGGTGCACTTCATCAGCTTGACGTTGATCCCGTCGAATACCCCGGCGAGGCGCGGCACATCGCTGAGCCGCTGGCAACTCTCGTCGGCGAAGAGCGGAAGCGGACTCCGCTCGCGCAGCCAGGCGGTGTCTTCGAGACGGTCGCGGGCGAACGGCTGCTCGACGAGCCGGACATCCTGCGTGGCGAGCCACTCGATCTGCCGCAGTGCGTCCTCGCGGTCGGTCCAGCCCTGGTTGGCGTCAACGATCAGCGGCGTGGACGAGACGCTGCGGATGGCGCTGATGAGTGCGCGGTCGGAGTCGCGGCCCAGCTTGACCTTGAGCAGCCGGTATTCGCTGGCGGCGCGGGCCTTCTCGCGGACGACCTCGGGCGTATCGATCCCGAGCGTGAACGACGTGACCGGGGCGCGTTGGGGATCCAGGCCCCAGAGTTGGTGCCATGGCGCGCCCAGCCGACGGCCGACCCAGTCGTGGAGGGCGATGTCGATCGCGGCCTTGGCGGCGGTGTTGCCGGGCGCGAGGGAATCGATCTCGCGCAGCACGTCCTCGAGCAGGAAAGGATCGGAGCGACCGGCGAGCAGACGGGCGGCGGAAGTGAAGAATGCGGTGGCGGATGCCTCGCTCTCGCCGAGGTAGGGTGGCATCGAAGCCTCGCCGTGGCCGATCAACCCCTCGTGCTCGAGCTCGACCAGCATGGCGGGCGTGGCCGTGCGCGATTGCGTGGCGGTGGTGAACGGCTGGCGCAGCTCGAGCGTGTAGGGGGACCAGCGAAGCAGCATGGGGCTGAAAATGAAGAAGCCGGGGGCGGAAGACCACCCCCGGCTTCGCAAAACCTTGCGGATTACAGGCGCTTGGTGACCTGCACGGACCACGAACGACCGCGGGCCATCTGGTTGTAGACGCTGGGGTCGTAGCCGCGGGAGTCGGCCGACAGCGGCGGGACGGCCTCGAAGAGGTTGATCACACCCACGCGCAGGGTGGTGTCATTGAACCAGGACCCCTTGGCGCGGATGCGGTAGGACACGTAGGTGTTGTAGCTGATCGAGTCGGCAACCACGTAGCGGTACTGCGTGTTCCCGGCGGTGAAGAACGGGGCAATGTAGTTCGGACGTCCGAGCGAGTCCCAGGTCGTGAGCGTCGTCGTTGCACCGGTTTCGCTGTAGTTGCCGATGTAATACGCAGACAGGCCGGCGCTCCACGCATTGCGGCGCCACGTGACGGCGGCGGAGCCGCGCCACTTCGGGGTCGCGCCGCCGGTCGCGTTGCTCCAGCGCAGGTCGGTGCGCGGCTCGCCCGGGGCGTTGTAGGCGTGGAAGTCGTTCAGGTACGTCCACGTGGTGGACAGCGTGATGTTCCCGAGCGGCAGCTTCGGCAGCCGGTAGGTGGCGTCGAAGTCGAAGCCGTTCACGAACTGCTGCGAGCGGTTGAAGTAGGTCGTGCGGATCACATCGATCGCGCCGACCACGGCGCGCTGGTTACCGGCGGGGCGGGTGGCGTTGTAGGCGGCGAAGAAATCGCGGTCGGCCTGCGTGACCGGCAGGCGGACGATGGCCGGGTCGCCCTTGTAGTTGGCGGTGGCCGAGCCGAGGTCGATCTGGGTGATTGACTGACCGGCGGCGAGGGCGGCCTGGGTGGCGGCGATCAGGGCGGCGGTGTCGTCGGCGATGGAGCCGGCGGAAGCGATCACATTGCGCTGACGGATTTCCCAGTAATCGACGCCGATAGACAGACCCTGCACGCGCGGCACGTCGACGACGATGCCGGCCGATTTGCCGCGGGACTCCTCGGGATCGAGATCCAGGTTGCCGGAGGCGATGCTGCGGCGGTTGGACGGACCGTCCGTCGGCAGGCCCGTGACGGCGCTGCGGTAGGTGTCGGTGCTGCCGGTGACGGTGCGGATGAGCGTGCCGGTGAACAGCTGGGCGAGGTTCGGAGCGCGGAAGCCCTCGTTGTAGGACGCGCGGACCAGCACGTTGGCGAACGGACGCCACGTCGCGCCGACCTTGGGCTTGGTGGTGGTGCCGAAGTCGGTGTAGCTCTCGAAGCGCGCGGAGGCGTTGAGCTCGAGGGAGTGGATCAGCGGCATCCGGAACTGATTTCCGACCAGCGGAATCACGGTCTCGACGTAGGCGGCGGTGACGTGACGGTTGCCGTAGGTGTCGGAGTTCGGGGAGAAGCCCAAGAAGTCGTTAGCGTTCGTGTCGAGACCGACGCCCGGCGGGTTGAGGCCGGCGTATGGCGGACGGAAGTCGGCGTACGACTCGTGGCGGAACTCACCGCCGACGGCGGCGCCGATGGCGTTGCCGCCCCAGATCGACAGCAAGTCGCCGGAGGCGCGCGCGTCGAGGCTGGCGAGGCTCGTGATGCCATTGCGCACGAACTCGGAGCGGAACGTCGATTGGACGCTCTCCGGGTTGGTGTACGGACCGGTGACGACAAGCGTGTTGTTCTGGACCGCGAAGGAGCGGGTGAACGGATTGAACGCCTTGGCCGGGTCGGTCTGGTTGATCGCGGCGATCAGCAGGCTCTTCCGGCTCGGGCCGACTTCCCGGTCGGTGACGCGGGCGTCGGCGAGGAGACCGGCGGCCTCCCAGTTCCAGGTTTCGCCGAAGCGGCCGCGGAAGCCGAAGACCCCGCGGTAGACGGAGTTCTCGATGATGGCGTTGCGGTTGGCGAGGTCGGTCAGGCGCTTGTTGCTGATGCGCACGGCGGCGGGCGTGCCGGTGAGGCGCGGCGTGCCGTCGGTGTTCGGGGCGCCCGTCGGGCTGAAGAACCGCGTGCCGAACGGATTGAACGGATTGGACGCGGGCACGATGATGTCGCCGTCGGTCGAGGCGGTGATGCCGTCGGACTCGCGCAGCGTGTCGGAGCGCGCCTCGTAGGAGACGAATTCGGCGAAGGTGGTGACGCGTGAGGTCAGGTCGTACTCGCCGCCGAGGAACAGGTTGCCGCGGGTCGACTGCGGTTGGATGACGCGGTACGGATTGTTGTTCCAGTAGTACGTATTGGTGATTCCGCTACGGGCGGGCGTCGTGGTTTGGAAGCCGACGCCGGTGGCGGTGGGCACGAGGAAGAACGTGCCGGAGGTGGCGACGAGGGTGGACGGGATGCCGGTCGGGCGGCTGGCGGTGAATGCGCCGGTGGGCCCCACGGTGCCGGTGGCGTAGTTGCCGAACTCGCTGGTGGCGGAGCGGGCGTTGAACGTCGTGCTGGTCGAGACGTTCCACGGTGCCGGGGCCATGTTGGAGTGGTCGGCCTCGGCGGAGAACGGACGGTCGGCGGCGGAGATCACGTCGCGGTCGTAGACGTCGAGGACGACCAGACCCCGGCCGCGCGAGCCGAGCTTGAAGCCGTGCGTCAGCGTGGCGCGCATCTCGCGGCCGTCGCCGTAGCTGGTTTCGCCGAAGCGGAGGGCGAGCTCGGTGCCGTTGAAGTCGCGGCGCATGATCGTGTTCATCACGCCGGCGACGGCGTCCGTGCCGTAGATCGACGACGCGCCATCGCGCAGGATGTCGACGCGTTCGAGGCCGCGGTTCGGGAGGATATTGACGTTCGTGGAGAGGTTCGGGACGCCGGCCTCGCTCTGGCTGATCGGATGCGGCGGGAGCCGGCGGCCGTTCAGGAGCACGAGCGTGTTGGCGGACGGAATGCCGCGGAGGGAGACGGACGAGTTGTCGCCGCGGGCGGTGGCGCCGAGGGTGGCGGTTTCGTTGCCGGGCAGGCCGGTGACCTGAGGCAGGGAGGCGAGCAGATCGGCGGCCTGCGGGGCATCCCGCAGCTCGATCTCATCGCGGCCGAGCAAGGTGACAGGGAGCGTCTTCTCGAAATCGAGGCGGCGCAGATTGGAGCCGGTGACCGTGAGGGCCTGCAGCTGCACGGGCTCGTCTTCGTTGTTCGCGGTGGCCGCAGCGGAGGGCGCGGTCGGGGCGAGTTGGGCGGAGCCGATCGAGGTGAGACACAGGACGAGGCCGAGTCCGCCGCGGCGGATTCGGGCGAGAACGTGATCTCGGGTGGGTTGGGTCATGACGGTGGTCGGGTTTGGTTCTGCGGTTGTCTTGGTTGGAAAGAAGGAAGGGCTATCGCACGAATGGCTCGAGAGATCGCCGAGGAGACGCTGCTGCGGGATCAGGAAATGGAGAGAGCGTTCCCTTCCGGGGATCGTAGAAAGGAGTGGAAAAGTGGAGCGCGCGCAAGCTCGACCCCGGAAACGCTCAGCTGTCTGGGTGGGGTCTACCCACTCACTGCAAAAAGGTTGTGGGATTAACCTGTCGCCGGTCGGGTCGAGAAGTCCTCAGCCTGGACCGGCCCACGTCAGCAGTCCGACGAACAGAGCAATGATGCTGCCGGAGACGGCGCAACAGATGAGGAAGCCGATGGTGTCGACCTTATCCCAGCGGGCGAACTCCCAAGACGAGTTCGGGAAGAGCTTGGTGTGTTGGAAACGATTGGGGTCGCGCCGGGTCGCCTCCATTGCGGCCTCTTCCTCCTCCGGGGTGGCGCCGACCGGGGTCTTCATGCGACCGAAGAACTGGTCGATGCGAGACTTCTCGGGTGGGCGCGTCAGCAGGCTGACGAGGATCAGCAGGACAAACGGTGAGAGGGCGTTGAACAGGAAGCGCGCTGCGAACCGATCGCCGGGGCTGAAGGTCTCGACTTTGATGCCGACGAGCCGGAGCGAGACCAACTCGAGGTGGAGACGGCCGCGGCCCTGCAGGGCACTCTCGGGATTAGCCGGGTCGGTGCGGACCACCGAGTCGAAGTAGACCGCCTCAGGCTTGCCCTGGGGTCCGGCGGCGCGCTGCACGAGGGTGGGGTGGGAGCGCAGGGCGGGGAGTGGCGCCAGCGCGAAGGGACCGACGACATTGAGGAAGATGCCGACGATGAGACCGACCCACGTGCCGATCACGGTGAGGCGGCGCCAGAAGAACATCAGCAGGATCGCCGCGCCGAAGGGGATGCTGACCGTCTGCACCAGCAACAGCGCCGAGATGACGTCGTCCATCGAGAGGGCGGCGATGATGCCGATGGCGAGAGCGACGAACATCGAAACCCGCCCGGCGCGCACCGCGCCCGACTCAGACAAATTCGGGCGGAGCGGACGGAACACGTTGCGGACGAAGAGCGCGGCGATGGAGACGGTCTGCGCGGCAACCGTCGACATGTTGGCCGCGAGAACACCGGTCAGCATCAGGCCGAGCAGCCCCGGCCCCAGCAGTTGCCGGGAGAGCGTTCCCCACGCCAGATCTGGGTCGGAGAGTGCGTCCACCCCTTGGTAGAGAGCGACTGCGATCAACCCCGCGAAAGCCCAAAGGATGAACATGATCCGCTTGGCGAACGTGCCGCTGACCGCGCCGAAGCGGGCGGCGAATTCGTTCTTGGCTGAACCACTGACGCCCATGTTGGCAATGATGCCGTTGATCTGCACGAGCGCGGCGAGAAAAATGGCGAACAGCGACCACGCGGTGATGCGTTGGCCCGCCCCCTCGTCGCCGATCAATTCAAACATCATCGCGGGAACCCGCTCCTGCAGCGCGCCGAAGCCGCCGATCGCGGCGAAACCTGTTGGAATCAGCAGGATCGAGAAGGCCACGATGATCAGACTCTGCAGGACCTCGTTGACCGCGGTTGCGGAAAGACCGCCGAGGATCACGTAGACACCGACCACGATCGTGTAGACCAAGTAGAACGGCAGCGGCTCGATCGCCGTGATGTAGCTCTTCAGCTCTCCGCGAGCCTGGCGCTCACGCAATTCCTTCAGCCGGGGCTCGTCGAAACTGCCCGAAGCCTGCGTCTTTGCGGCGTGTTCCAAGGCCCGCCATTCCCGGTGGCCCTCGATTGACGCGCGCTCCTGCACGGTCCAGGCCGCCTCCGGCTTCACCGCCAGAGCGGCGCAGATCTTGTAGGTGACCAGATTGCCGAAGCCGATGACCACGAACGTCGCCGCGATCATCTGAAACACCGCGTAGAAGGAAGCCAGCTTGCGGCTCCCCAGCCGGTCTTCGAAAAGATCGGCCGTGGTGACAAGCCGAACCCTTCGGAACCACATGTTCATGAACCAGTAATACGGATTCAGGAAGATCAGCTGGAAGCCCAGCCAGATGCCGGAAACCCCCTGCTGGTACACCACGCTGACGGCGCTGACGGCACCATTGGCGTCGGTGGAGTTGCCGAAATTCAGGAAGAATTGGTAAAGCTTGCCCAGCTTACGGCCCGCCAGGAAGTAGCTCTCCTGCCCCGAATCGGCTCCGCGAGAGGCCCGGTGTCCGAGATAGAGCACGAGGACCAAGTAGGCGACGATAACGGACAGATCGAGGGGATGGATGCCGAACATGAGGGGTAAAGGGGCAATCCGAGGCCAAGAACGGCACGCGGAAGGACGGCGGAGAGTTGAGCCCTGCGGGGCGGCGCGAGGCAACGGCAAACCCCCCGGCAGATTCAGTCGCCCCCGCTATGACTCACCGATGTCGCACAAAAAAGGGCATTTCCGACAAAGTTAACAATATAACCGTTCCTGAGGTGTCCCTTCCGGGCGAGATTGCCTTACTGAGCGGTTCTACCCTGCTCAGGGAGGAAGTGGCGCAAGCCAATCCGACCTGCGCGATGTCAGCGTTCCTCGTTCTAACCTCGATTCGATCCGACCTCACCATGAAGACCCTCCGTTATCAGGGCCTGCGACAGCTGGCTCTGTGTGTCGCCGCGGCCTCCGTCAGCCCACTGATTTGGGCCCAGACTGCACCTACCCCCAAGCCCGAAACGCCGCCCGAAGAGGCGGTTCGCCTGTCGGAGTTTTCCGTCACGGCTTCCGACGATCGCGGCTATGTCCCGTCTGAGACCATGACCGGCTCGCGCGTGGCGACGAAGATCATCGATCTGCCGTACACGGTGAACGTGCTCACGAGCGAGTTCTTCGAGGACTTCGGCGTCTTCGAATTCATGGACAACATCGTCCATGTCGGCAGCTTCACCGGCCTCGACATTGGCGGTAACTTCAATCTCCGCGGGTTCGGCTCCACCTACCAGCTGCGCGACGGGTTCTTCCGTCTGGGTCGCTACGGTTCGAGCAACATCGACCGCATGGAAATCATCAAGGGCTCCAACGCCGCGATCTACGGCCGCACGTCGCCCGGCGGCATGGTGAACATGATCTCCAAGCAGCCGAAGAGCCGCGCCAGCCAGAAGATCTCGCTGAACTACGGTTCGTACGGCACGCAGCGCGGTACGCTCGAGCGGACGGGCCCGCTGTACTCGGGTTCGCTGGGCAAGACGTCGTACATCATGACGGCGAGCCATTTTCAGCGTGAGTTCGACCAGGAATACGCGCGCAACCGCAACCAAGAGTACTACCTCGCGTTCTCCCATCAGTTCCCCGACGGCTCCACGCTCTTCCTTTCGGGTGAGTACTTCCTGCAGATGCGCCACGCGCCCAACAATGCGGCGCCGCTCGTGATCGACCAAAAGGGTACGGCCTCCAACACAGACGACGTCGCGATCGGCTACGCCAAGAATCTCGCCGGCTACAATCCGTTCGGACCGAACAGCGAGCTGAACCGCGGCTACAGCGGTCTGACGACGAATTACGACAAGCGCCTCAGTGATGTGTGGAGCATCCGCGCCTCCGCGAATTACTACGGTGCTCGCCGCTGGGACTACAACCAGAACACCGGTTGGGGCAGCATCAACATCAACCCGCCCGTCGCCACGACCCCGATCACCAGCGCCCGCGGTGCCACGCCGTCGAAGACGCTCATCGTTGAGGACGGTGGCGGCTTCCAGGGTGACCTGCTCGCCCACTACTGGACCGGTAACCGCTCGGTCGAGCACCGCACGCTCGCGACGATCGACTACAACGATTATCACCGCTGGGATCCGAGCCGCAGCTACGCGGGCCCGACCAATCCCGACATCGTCGCGTGGAATGCCGTTCGCACCGTGCGGCTCGATTCCGATTTCCGCCCGATCGGTGACATTGCCTATTTCCCGCGCTGGTTCCAAGCCGGCCAGGAAATTTCCACCCGCATCCGCAAGATCCGCGCCACGGTGCTCGGCGGCCTCATCCGCCAGCAGTCCGCGTTCATGAACGGCCGCCTGCTCGCGTTCGCCGGCGGGCGCTATGATTCAGTGCGTTTCCGTGACCGCGATTACATCACCGTGATCCCCGGCTACAACAAGGGTGACCTGATCAAGCGCACGATCACGTCCTTCAAGCCGAATGTCGGCGTCAACTACAAGCTCACCCCGAGCCTCCGCGTCTTCGCGAACTACAGCGAAAGCTACTTCGTCGGCCAGGCGGACGCTCCCGCGACCATCGCGGAGAAGGATTTCGAGCCGGAGACCGCGGCGGGCTACGACTACGGTTTCAAGGGTTCGTACTTTGAGGACCGCCTGACGTTTACCGTCAGCGGCTTCTACGCCGTCCGCAACAACGTCACCGTGACCGACATCGAGGAGACCCCGGTCGGCTCCGGCAACTACGTGCAGGTGCAGCGTCGCGATGGCGACCAGCTCGTGCGCGGCTGGGAAGTCGATGCCAACTGGAAGGTCTCCGAAGAGATCTTCACGGGCGTAAGCTACGGCAACGTGAATTCGATCTACACGGACTTCGGCACGGCGTTCCCGCTGGCCGTCGGCCGCAAGGTGGCGGGCATCTCGCCGCGCAATGGCAGCGTGTACTTGAAGTGGAGCCCGGCCCGCGGCGCGCTGAAGAACTTCTCCGCCAACCTCGGCGTGACCCATGTGGGCGAGACGCCCACCGAGCAGCCGAACGCCGGTGACACCTACACGACCGGCCCGGGCGGCGTTCGCGTGCTGTCGCGTTCGACCAACCAGTGGAGCCTGACGGTCCCCGCCGCCACGCTGCTGAACCTCGGCCTGCGCTACACGATCGTGCAGCCGAAGGTCAGCCACACGCTGGCGGTCAACCTCAACAACCTGACCGACGAGGATTACCTGCGCGCCAACCGCCTCCTCAGCGAGCGGCGTTCGGTGTACTTCACCTACACGCTCGCCAGCGGCGGCAAGCGCCGCTGAGTCCGGCGCGCTCCGACGGGATCGGGACTTCGGTGGGAAGCCGCCGCGGTCCCGCCGGAGCACAAACGTGGAAAAGGGGGCGACCGCCAACGCGGTCGCCCCCTTTTCGCTTGCACCCACCGCCGTCTCGTTCCGCCTTGCCAGCCATGGAAGCGTGGCAGCAGCCCACCCTGGCTGGTTTTCTGGAGCGTCTCGGTCGCTGGAACATCCCATTCCGGACGGTGATCGACGTCGGGGCGTCGAACGGACTGTGGACCCGCGACGTGATCGCGCGTTTTCCGGATCGGCAGTACTTCCTCGTTGAAGCCCGTCCCGAGCACGAGGCCGGCCTCAAGGACCTGGTCGCGGCGCACCCGCAGGTGCGTTATGCGCTGTGCGCGGCGGCTGATCGGCCGGGGGAGGTGCATTTCCATGGTGGGGACCTTTTCGGCGGCCTCGCCGCGCACACGCCGTTCTCCGAGCACAATCTCGTGGTCCCCGCCCGCACGCTCGACGAGTTGGCGGCCACCCACGGCTTGAGCGGACCGTTCCTCCTCAAGCTCGATACGCACGGCTTCGAGGAGCAGATCCTTGCCGGCGCCCCCGCAGTGTTGGCGCAGACCGAGGTGCTGGTGATCGAGGCGTACAATCACCGCATGGGCTTCGGCAACCTGCTCTTCCCGGAACTCATCGCGCTGCTCGGTCGCCAGGGCTTCCGCTGCGTCGATTTCTTTGACCCGCTGTACCGGCCTCACGACGGGGCGTTCTGGCAGGCGGATTTCGCCTTCGTCCGGGAAACGTGGGCGGGGTTCAAGCATCCATCCTACCAGTGAACGCGCCCGCCTTTCTCGACGGCGGCGGTGCGTTGGACCGGTCCGGCTTTCACCCCGGTTTCTTTCTCGCGACGTGAAGGAGCTGCTCCGCGATTCCCGCGTCGTCCGCCTGCTCGTGGCCAACAGCCTCGGGTCGATCGGCTCCGGCATCACGATCTTCTCGGTACCGTGGCTGCTGGTGAACCAGCCGGGTGGCTCGGAGGCGTACCGGCACGTCACGATCGCGACCACGATCGTACTGTTCCTGATCATGCCGTGGTACGGCGCGAAGATCGACCGTTCCTCGCGTCGCTCGATGGTGCTTTTCAGCGAGCTCTTCGGCGCCTCGGCGACGCTGTCGATGGCGCTCTTGGGGCTGGCGCTGGGCGGATTCGGCACGGCACAGCTGATGGCGATCTACCTGCTGGGCATGCTGTACTACACACTGCACTACCCTGCGAAGTGGGCGATGGTGCAGCAGATCTTCGACCGCTCCCAGTATCAGTCACTCACCGGACTGATGGAAGTGCAGGGTCAGGCCGCGATGCTCCTCGCCGGCGCTCTCGGCGGCGTGGCGGTGTCGCATTTGCCGTTGTGGGTCATCCTTTTGATCGACTGTGCGACGTACCTCGCGGCGTTCTTCATTGAGCGTGGGATCCCCTACGAGGCGACGCACCTGAGCGCGGCGGCGACGGGTGAGTCGGCGGGCGCTGGGCCGAGCCGCAGTGGTGTGCTGGACGGCGTGGCCGAGGGCTGGCGCTGGCTGGCGGAGCGCCCGGCGTTGGCGGTCTTCCTGACTGCTTCGCTCATGCCCTTCGTCGTGGTGATGGCGGGCAACTATTTGGTGCCGGTGTACGTCACCGAGACACTGCGCGCGGGGCCGGGGACGTTTGCGGTGAGCGAGGTGGCGTTCGCGGTCGGTGCCATGGGCGCGGGGTTTCTGCTCCCGCGCCTGCTCTCGCAGCAGCGGGTCGGGACGCTGCTGCCGCTCATCATGGCGGTCTTCCTCGTCGGGTTGATCCTGCAGGCCACGCTCCCGTTTACCGCGGTCTTCGTCGGAGCGATGGTGCTGCTCGGCTTCGGCAACGCGGGCAGCCGGGTCGGGCGCTCGGCGCTCATGCTCCAGGTCGTCCCGAACGCGGTGATGGGTCGCGTCACGGTCTTCTTCAGCGTCGTCGATCGCGTGCTGCGGACCTTGCTGGTGTCGTCGATGGTGGTCGTCGATGTCTGGGGCGCCCAAGCCGGCTTCGGGGTGCTGCTCGCCGTGATGCTGGTCGGTCTCGTGGCGGCATGGATCAGCCGGAAACGGCTCCCCGTGGTTCCTGCCTGATCCGGGGTTGGCCTTGTCATCGTGAAGGATCACGACGACCGTGGCGCATGCGTGGCGATGGTGCGTGCCGGACTGTGCGTCGTAGTTTTCTTCCCCTCGCGCTTGGCGTGAGCCTGATGGGGATCGCGCCGTGGCGCGCCGCAGCGACTCCGGAGGCGAGGACGCCGATTGCGGCGTCGTCTGCATCACTTGTTCCAGCTGCGGCGCTCGCCGGTTATGCGACGGGCGAGGCGACGGCGGGAGGCACGGGGCGCATCTTCTTTGGGCGCGAGATCGCGTCCTTCATGTCGCACCTCGGGGCGCCGTGGTTGGAGCGTCCTGAGCGGGAGAGGGAGGAGCGGCCGGACCAGCTGCTCGAGGCCCTCGCCCTGCGCCCGGGCGACGTCGTGGCCGACATTGGCTGCGGGACCGGGTACCATGCCCGGCGCTTTGCGGAGGCCGTGGGGCCGACGGGTCGCGTCTATGGCGTGGAGATCCAGCCGGAGATGCTCGCGCTGTTTGAGCGCGAGATGGAACGGCGTGGGATCACCCACGTCCAAGGCGTCCTCGGGACGCCCGAGGATCCGCGACTGCCGGAGCCGGTGGACGTCGCGATCCTGATCGACGTTTATCACGAGTGCAGCCACCCGGCGGAAATCATCGCGGCGATCTGCCGCCGCCTCAAGCCGGGCGGCCGGCTCGTCCTCGTGGAATTCCGGGGTGAGGATCCGCGGGTTCCGATCCGACCGCTGCACAAGATGACGGAGGTGCAGATCCGGAAGGAGATGGCTGTGCATCCCTTGGAACACGTGGAGACGGTGCGGACGCTGCCTTGGCAGCATCTCGTCGTCTTTCGTCACCGGGAGGCGTGACGCTCCCAGAGTCGCGGCGTCGTGGCGCCGGGGTAGGCGTCGCATCGCGTCGCGCCGCGCCTGACATGGGGCGCGGCGGACGGACGGTTGCAGCGGGGGTGCCCGTCGGCGCTCAGCCGTGCAGGTAGCGGGTGAGCAGGTTTTCGAGGTATTCCTGCTGGCCCGAGCGGGGTGAGGGTTCGCCGAGGCGGGAGAGGACGAGCTTCTCGAGGGCGGCGAACGAGGTCTTGCCGCGTTCGATGTCGCGACCGAAGCCGGAGTCGAAGGAACGGTAGCGGTCGGCGACGAAGCTCTCGAACGTGCCGTCGGCGAGGATGCGGCGGGCGATCTTGAACGCCAAGGCGTACGCGTCCATGCCGCCGATATGGGCGTGGAAGAGGTCGGCGGGATCGATGCTCTGGCGACGCAGTTTGGCGTCGAAGTTGAAGCCGCCCGAGCCCAGGCCACCCGCGCGCAGGATCGAGAGCATGGCCAGCGTCAGCTCGCGCACGTCGGTGTTGAATTGGTCGGTGTCCCAGCCAAGGAGCAGGTCGCCCGCGTTGGCATCGATTGAGCCGAGCATGCCGGCGGCCGCGGCGACCTCGATTTCGTGCTGGAAGGTGTGCCCCGCGAGGGTTGCGTGGTTGGTCTCGATGTTGAACTTGAAGTGCTTCTCGAGGCCGTAGGTGCGCAGGAAGGCGATGCCGCTGGCGACGTCGAAGTCGTACTGGTGCTTGGTCGGCTCCTTCGGCTTCGGCTCGATGAGGAACTGCCCCTTGAAGCCGATCGCCTTGGCGTGGGCGACGGCGAGGTGGAGGAAGCGTGCGAGGTGGTCCTGCTCCCGCTTGAGGTGAGTGTTGAGCAGGGTCTCGTAGCCTTCGCGGCCGCCCCAGAACACGTAGTTTTCACCGCCAAGTTCCTGGGTGACCTCGAGGGCCTTCTTCACCTGCGCGGCGGCGTAGGCGAAGACATGGGCGTCGGGATTCGTCGCCGCGCCCGACATGTAGCGAGGGTTCGAGAACAGGTTCGCGGTACCCCAGAGCAGGCGCACGCCGGTGGCCTTCTGGAGCTGCTTCGCGTGGGCGACGATCTGGTCGAGGATCCGGTTGCTCTCCGCGAGCGACGCGCCTTCCGGGGCGATGTCACGGTCGTGGAAGCACCAGAACGGCGACTCGATCTTTTGGAAGAATTCGAACGCGGCATCCATGCGCACCTTGGCGACGCTGACCGGGTCCTTGCCGTTTTCCCACGAGCGCTGGATGGTTCCGGGGCCGAAGGGGTCGCTGCCGGTGCCGCGGAACGCGTGCCAGTAGGCGATCGAGAACCGCATGTGCTCCTTCATGCTCTTGCCATCGATGACCTCCGCCGGGTCATAGTGGCGGAAGGCAAGGGCGCGGTCGGAATCGGTGCCTTCGTAGGCGATCTTGTCGATGCCGGGGAAGTGCTGCTTGCGGGGCTTGAAGACGGTTTTCTTGGCCATGGTAAGGGAAAGATGAAGGGTGGTTGGGACTGCGGAAGAGGGCCGGCGAGGCGACGAAGCCGCTTCGGTCGAGACGTGGCCGCGGAGACGCGGACAGGCGTGGATCCTTGGCTAGAGAAGGCCTGACGGAAACTAAAAAAGAGGGTCGCCGGGCGCACGCGAACAGACACCATGCCAGGTTTGTCATGCACGCCGCCTTGATGATTCTCGATGAGCGTTCCTCCGGCCTGATTTATGGCGAGGAACTGCGCGCGGAGATCGGCCGCCAGGTCCGCTGGCTGGCTGGTCCTTTGACTCGCGAGGAGGCGGTGAAGAGGCCGGACCTGCTGAGCCAGGCCGACGTGATCTTTTCCGGCTGGGGCGGGCCGGTGCTGGACGCCGCGTTTCTCGCGCAGGCGTCGCGGCTGAAGGCGTTCTTCTATGGCGCCGGGACGATTCGGAGCCTGACGACCGACGCGTTCTGGGAGCGGAACATCCCGATTTTCAGCGCCTATGGGATGAACGCGATCCCGGTGGCGGAGTACACGCTGGCGATGGTGTTTTTCTCGCTGAAGCGCGGTTGGCACCACGTCCTCGAGACCAAGCGTCTCGGCGCCTTTCCGCCGCGCCCGCCCATGACTGGCGGCTATGGCAGCACGGTCGGCCTGATCTCACTCGGAATGATTGGACGGCTCGTGCGCGAGCGGCTGAGACCGTTCGATCTGCGCGTCATCGCTTACGACCCCTTCTTGTCCGCCGCCGAAGCCCAGAGCCTTGGCGTCGAAAAAGTCGCGCTCGACGAACTGTTCCAACGCAGTGATGTGGTGAGTCTGCACACTCCTTGGTTGAAGGAGACGGAAGGCATGATCCGCGGGGAGCATTTCCGTGCGATGCGTCCGGGTACGACCTTCATCAACACGGCGCGCGGAGCGATCGTTGACGAGCCGGGCTTGATCGCGGCGCTGGGAGAGCGGCCCGACCTGACGGCGGTGCTGGACGTGACGTGGCCGGAGCCGCCGGTGGCGGGATCGCTGCTGTATTCGCTCCCCAACGTCATCCTGACCCCGCACATCGCCGGTTCCCAGGGCAACGAATGCCGTCGGATGGGGCGTTGCATGCTGGAGGAATATGAGCGCTGGTCGCGGGGTGAGCCGGTGCGGTGGCAGATTTCGCGCGAGAAGGCGAAACTGCTGGCGTGAACGAAGGCACGCGCGTCACGCGATTGGAATCATGGATGCCTACGCACGGGCGCGGGAGTTGATTGAGGCGGCGCATGGCGCCGATCCCGAGCGTACGCCGGAGGGACGGGCGGCCGAGGCGGTCTATGCCGAACGCATGGAAGCCTGGGTGGCGCGCCTCGTGCCCGGGGCGCCGCCGATCCTGCGGTTGGCGGCCCGGTGCCAGCACCTGGAGCGCTGGAGCGTGCCGCGTGCCTCGTTCCCGCTCGACAAGGCCGGCTACCACGCGTGGCGACGGCTGCTCTACACCCGCCAAGCCGAGCGCGCCCGCGAGCTCCTGCTCGCGGCCGGCGTGGCCGCCGACGAGGCGGCCAGCGTGGCGGTATGGGTCTCGAAGACCGGGCTGAAGACCAACGCTGGAACCCAGGCCTTGGAGGATGCCGCCTGCCTCGTGTTCCTTGAGCACGAAATCCTGGGATTCGTGCAGCGCCATGCGGACTATGCGCAGGAAAAGCTCGTCGACATCCTCCGGAAGACCACGCGGAAAATGAGCCCTGCCGCGCTCGCGGCGGCACGCTCCCTCCCGCTTCCGGAGGCCGTGGCCGCGTTGCTGCGCCAGGCGATGACGACGCCGGAGCCGCGGTCGGACTCCGGCGTGGCGTGATCTGGCGACTCGCCTAGCCGTGCCGGTTAGGCGGTGGCGGCCGGTACGGCGGCAGCCTGCGGGGCGCGGCGCACGAACAGACCGAGGATGAGCGAGATCAGCGCGCCCACGATCGGGGACATCACGACCGCCATGGCGGCAAGCCAGATCGGTCCGGTGAAGAAGCGCATCATCCCCTCCGCGGCGTCGGCCTGCTCCTGCGTCATCTCGGCGATCGTCTGCTGATAGATCAGTTCGTGGTACTCGGGATTGATCACCAGCCCGTAGAGGAGGATGTAGGGCGCGGTGAGCAAGCCCGAGAACAAAGAGACCAGCGTGCCGGTACCGACGGCTCGTCCGTAGGACAGGCTGCTGTCGGGTGACGCAGCCCGGACCGCGCGCATCGCGAGCAGCATGAAGGTCAGGGAGACGATGAGGGTGACGACCTGCGTGACGGTGTTGGCGGTCTCCATCCGGCTGAGATCATCGTGCAGGCCGAGGAGATAGCTGAGCAGGCCGATGACAATTCCGACGACGGCGATGATGGCGCCGTATTTGAAGGCGATCTTCATGATTTTACGATGGTCAGGGTTCGGGGTTTGGGGAGAAGTGGATCTGATAGTGTGTTTACATTATCATTACAATGCAGTTGTGGGCTGGGCCTCGGCACCTCCGCCCTCGCCGGTTTCCTCGTCGGTTTCCACGATGCGGGCGATGCTGAGCAGCCGGTCCCCCTCGGCGAGGGAAAGCAGCTTCACACCCTTGGCGCCGCGGTTGGTCTCGCGGATGTCCTTCACCGGGCAACGGACGCTCTGGCCGCGGGCGGTCAGGAGCATGATCTCGTCGTGATCCCGGACGCTGAGCGCGCCCACGAGCTTGATGGAACCATCCTCTGGGAGGTCGATGGCCCACACGCCGCTGCCGCCGCGGTTGATCAGGCGGTAGTCCTCGAAACGTGTGCGGACGCCGAGGCCGGCTTCGCTGGCGACGAGGAACTTCGCCTCGTGGTCAACGACCTCGAGGCACTGCAGGTAGTCGCTCTCCAGCTTGAAGCGCATGCCGGTGACACCGCCGGTGGCGCGGCCGGTGGGGCGAAGCAGGTCTTCGCCCGACTCCGGATCGCGTTCGCGGAAGCGGACGGCCAGACCCTGGTGGGAGACGAGAATCAGCTCATCGGAACCCGAGGTGAGGACGGTGCCCACCACGGTGTCGCCCTCGGCGAGATTGATGCCGATGACGCCGGATTCGCGGGTCGCGTTGGTGAACTCGGAGAGGACCGTCTTCTTGATCATGCCGCTCTTGGTGGCGGTCACCAAGTAGCGGTCCGCGGCGAAGTCCTGCACGCAGAGCATGGACGCGATCTTCTCGCCCTCGGAAAGGCGGAGGAAGGACGAGACCGACTTGCCCTTCGACGTCCGGTTGCCCTCGGGAATGTCGTAGACCTTGTTCGCGAGGCACTGTCCGTGCGACGTGAAGAACAGGATGTAGTCGTGCGTGCTGGCGGTGAAGAGCCGCTCGACGAAGTCATCCTCGTACGTCTCGGTGCCGATCACGCCCTTGCCCCCGCGCTTCTGGGAGCGGTATTCGACGACGGGGGTGCGCTTGATGAAGCCGAGGTGGGAGACGGTGATGACGCAGCCCTCGTTCGGGATGACGTCCTCCATGCGGAAGTCGCCGAGGGCGCCGATGATCTCGGTGCGGCGCGGGGAGAGGTACTTGGCGCGCAGCTCCAGCAGCTCGGATTTCACGAGGGCATTCAGCTTCTCGGCGGAATCGAGGATCCCGCGCAGTTCCTCGATCAGCTTGATGAGCTCAAGGTACTCCGCCTCGATCTTGTCGCGCTCGAGGCCGGTCAGCTGGTAGAGCCGCAGTTCGAGGATCGCGAGCGTCTGGCGCTCGGACAGCGGGTACTTCGCCATCAGGCGCTCCTTGGCCTCGTCGCGGCTGGAGGATGAGCGGATGATCCGGACGAAGTCGTCGAGATTGTCGAGGGCGACCTTGTAGCCCTCGAGGATGTGGGCGCGGTCCTCGGCCTCGCGCAGCCGGAACCGCGTGCGGCGGGTGATGACATCGCGGCGGTGCTCGATGTAGCAATCGATCAGCTCGCGGATGTTCATCTGCTTCGGCCGCTTCTTGTCGAGGGCGAGCAAGTTGACGCCGAAGGAAGACTCGAGGGCGGTCTTCTGGAAGAGCTGGTTGATGACGACGCGGGACTGCTCGCCGCGCTTCAGCTCGATGACGATGCGCGTGTTTTCGTCGGACTCGTCGCGGAGATCGCGGATGCCCTCGAGCTGCTTCTCGCCGACGAGTTCGGCGATGCGGGAGACGAGGTTGGAGCGGTTGACGTTGTAGGGGATCTCGGTGATGACGATCTGCTCCATGCCGCCCTTGAGTTCCTCGGTGTGGGCGCGCCCGCGGATGCGGACGATGCCGCGGCCGGTACGGAGATAGGAGTCGATGCCCTCGCGGCCGGCGATGACGCCCCCGGTCGGGAAGTCGGGCCCGCGGACGATGGTGACCAGTTCATCCATCGAGATCGACGGACGTTCGATGATGGCGCAGGTCGCGTCGATGATCTCGCCGAGGTTGTGCGGCGGGATGTTGGTCGCCATGCCCACGGCGATGCCGGTCGACCCGTTGAGCAGCAGGTTCGGGAGGGCGGCGGGGAGGACGGCGGGTTCGGTGGTCTCCTCGTTGTAGTTCGGGACGAAGTCGACGGTGTCCTCGTCGATGTCGCGGAGCAGTTCCTCGGCGATGGCGGCGAGGCGGGACTCGGTGTAGCGGTAGGCGGCGGGCATGTCGCCGTCGACCGAGCCGAAGTTGCCCTGGGGATCGATGAGCGGGTAGCGGACGACCCACGTCTGGGCGAGACGGACGAGCGTGTCGTAGACCGAGGCGTCGCCGTGGGGGTGGTAGTTGCCGAGCACTTCACCGACGACCTTGGCGCACTTGTTGAAGGCGCGGTTGTGGAGCAGGCCGAGGCGGAGCATCGCGTAGAGGATGCGGCGCTGGACGGGCTTGAGACCGTCGCGAGCGTCCGGGAGGGCGCGGGCGACGATGACCGACATCGAGTAATCGATGTAGGCCGTCTGCATGATGTCGGTTATGTTGGCGGTGGAAAGTTTTTCGTTCGCGGTATACACGTGAAGAGTGGCCAGAGGCTATGGGCGTGG
>JACCDT010037977.1_pt1 | contig 69739 bp, 64 predicted proteins | sample 7446291 | NCBI WGS metagenome assembly JACCDT01 (sample SAMN15323446, study PRJNA562643) | freshwater metagenome | isolation source: river surface water | place: USA:Blue River Watershed | collected 2017-08-17 | reverse complement strand
TTGCGGTCGGTTCACTTTCGGGGGCGTTACTCAGTGCGCGACTAGAACGTCTTCGCAATACTCGCTTCATCATTAAATTAGGAATCATCTTCTCGCTGGTCGTACTGGTTCTTTCGATTACTCCGACATACACCTGGTATGCCATTTGGTTGCCAATCTGTGGAATTACCGCGCTTACGATGCTGATCTCTGCCAATTCATATGTTCAGACTCATTCGGATCCAGCTGTTCGCGGACGCGTCATGGGGATTTACATGTTGATATTTATTGGCGGCACTCCATTTGGCTCACTTCTGATTGGTTATCTCACCGAAGCCATTGGCGTCCGCCAAACCATCACCTTCTGTGGTGGCATTTCGCTTCTTGCAGCATCGACAATCTGGTTTATCTTTAAAGATAAAGTCACTCCGCCTGAAGATCAGAGAGTGTCAGCGGTACTTTCTTAAGCTTCGAGCTGATCCAACTCGGCTCGCGACATATGTGCTGGGACAGCAATCACTACTGCTGCAGCGATAACAATTAGAACTGGAACCATCAGATATGCGCGTGAGATTCCAAAGCTATCGCCAAAGACTCCAAGTAAGAATGGTGCGCCACCAATAGCAATCCCTGCTGCTAGCGAGCTTTTGCCAATTGCTAAATCAGGGCGTCCATCACTGTGGCTGATAAGGCGAAGTGAGGTGAGTGCGAATTGCATCGAGATACCGAGACCGTTGAGCAACAACATCACCATACTGACAGCCAAATTGTGTGAGAACCAGAGCCCAAAAAAGCCCACGAGCTGCAATCCAAGGATGGTGAGGAGTTGATGATCAAGTGAAAGCTTATGCATCACACGTCCACCGAAGAAACGGCCAAGCCCCATTCCGGTACCAAGGGCCATAATTGCGATGGTGGAGATGGCTGCAGATGCATCGGTGCGATCTCGTACCAACGCTGCCGCCCAGAACGATGTTGCGAATTCGGTGGAGATTGTGGCGATAAAGCCAAACCACGTAATCCAGAATGCCCGGGAGAGCTTTCCGCTCTGTGGTCCATCGTTATGTGGAACGTGGGGTTCATCGCTCTTTTCGCGGACAAAGAAGAAGAGATAGAAAGCAACCGGAAGAATGATGAGCAATCCTAAACGCCAGAAATCCGGAGCTTGCTGCGCGATATTGCCGATGGTGAATGTGCCAAAGACGTAACCCACAGATGCAATTCCATTTGCTTGAGCTACAGCAATCGGCGCCATCGCTTTGTAATGACTGTTGAAGGAAGTTACAAAAGAGTTGATCACTGTTGATACACCAAGCCCGGCAACACCTGCTGCCAGGATTGTGAGTGGTACTGGTTGTAGAAATGCGAGCGATATTAATCCGGCAACAAAAATACCCATGCCAATCCAACCGGCATTTGCTCGGCCAAATTTATGTGAGATCCAAGGATTGATAAATCCAGCAAGAATGGATGCCAGACCCATTGCAGTTCCATGAAGTCCAGCAATGGTCAGCGACGTTCCTTGATCGGCACGTAGCAAAGGCTGCGCCGGACCAAAGCCACCGAGGAAGAAGTTAACGACAAGGGTTTGGAGGGCGATAGTCCAAAAGTATTTGTCGCGTTCTAACTTTGCTGGCATTAGGCAAGCTGCGATACGACGTAATCAATAGATGCAGTTAGTGCATCGATATCTGACGGATCGATTGCTGGGAACATTGCAACACGAAGCTGGTTCTTGCCGAGCTTGCGGTAAGGCTCAGTATCGACGATGCCATTTGCGCGAAGTGCAGCAGCAACCTTTGTCGCATCAATTGCATCATCAAAGTTAATTGTTCCGATGACATTTGAACGCTGTGCTGGATCGACAACAAATGGAGTGGTGTAGCTGGTCTTTTCAGCCCAACCGTAGAGACGTGAAGCAGAATCGGCGGTGCGATCTGTGGTGAACTTAAGTCCACCATTTTCATTCATCCAATTAATCTGATCTGCAAGCAACATCAAGGTAATGAGAGCTGGTGTGTTGTAGGTCTGATCAAGACGGGAGTTCTCAATTGCGGTACCGAGATCGAAGAATGCTGGAATCCAACGGCCAGATGCCTTGATCTTTTCTGCGCGCTCAATTGCGGCCGGGCTCATCAATGAGAGCCAGAGGCCACCATCAGAGGCAAATGACTTCTGTGGGGCAAAGTAATAGGCATCAAACTCTTTGGCATCAACATGAAGTCCACCAGCTGCAGAAGTTGCATCAACAAGAACGAGTGCGCCATCAGTGCCAGCTGGGCGCTTAATAGGCATTGCCACACCAGTTGAAGTTTCATTATGTGTCAGTGCGTAGACATCGATTCCATCTTCTTTTGTTGGAAGCGGGTGTGTACCTGGCTCAGACTTAATGACAGTTGGTTCACCAAGAAATGGCGCTTCCTTTGAAGCAGCAGCGAACTTCGAGGAGAATTCGCCGAAAACTAAGTGCTGTGAACAGTTTTCAATTAAACCAAATGTCGCAATATCCCAGAACGCTGTTGATCCGCCATTGCCGAGAACAACTTCATACCCTTCAGGAAGGTTAAAGAGCGATGACAAACCTTCGCGAACGTTCTTAACAACGTTCTTTACTGGCTTCTGTCGGTGCGATGTTCCAATGACAGAGTTACCTGATGCGATCAGTGATGCAAGCGCTTCTGGACGAACCTTGGAAGGTCCTGCTCCGAAACGTCCGTCACGTGGCTTGATATCTGCTGGAATTACAATCTCTGCGCTCATGCGCGCAATTCTACGGGTAGTACCTATTTATCTCCCAATGGGATTGAGTGTTCTCTCGCTCATAGCGAATTCGGTCATGCAGGCGTGAATAACGGCCCTGCCAGAATTCAATACTTATCGGTAGTACACGGAATCCACCCCAATGAGGCGGACATGGAACAACACTGCCCTCGGGCCACTTCTCTGCCGCTCCTGCGTATCGCTGCTCTAACTCTTCGCGCGATGCCAACGGAGATGATTGCGCAGATGCCCATGCTCCAATCTGTGATGACCATGGTCGTGATGAAAAGTATTGCTCTGACTCAGCACGATCAATCTGTGAGGCATAACCACTAATTGAAACCTGGCGCTCCATTGCGTACCAAGGAAAGAGGAGGGTGACTTGCGAATTGAGTGCGATCGCTTGTGACTTGCGAGAGTTGTAATTGGTGAAGAAGGTGAAACCACCTTCGGAGATATCCTTTAAGAGAACTGTGCGAGTAGTGATTGCATCAGATCCATCTGGGGCGCTGCCAAGAGTCGAGAGAACCATCGCATTTGCCTCAACGATAAATTGATTGGCCGCCGCCTCATGAAGCCAAGTAGTGAAGGCTTCCAGCGGGTCATCGCCTAGGTCGGTGATGCCCTCCACCCCGTAGGAGCGACGCATCGCTGAGATTTCTTGGCGGGTGGTCTCTGCGGGGGGCTGGTTGCTCATAGGTGTATCGAACCTCACTTTCGCTATGAGTGCATCTCGCACCCCTTTGGTCGCCAAGACCCCTCGGGCGGGTGCAGAATTACCCTAGTTTTTACGCACCGAAGGAGCTCACCATGTCAGATGATTTCAAGCCAGGTCTAGAAGGCGTTATCGCATTCGAATCTGAGATTGCAGAGCCGGATAAGGAAGGCAGCGCCCTTCGCTATCGCGGCGTCGACATTGAAGATCTCGTCGGTCGTGTTTCATTCGGAAATGTCTGGGGACTTCTCGTCGATGACGAGTTCAACCCTGGTCTTCCTAATGCAGAACCATTCCCACTTCCTGTTCACTCAGGAGATGTTCGCGTAGATGTGCAGTCAGCGATTGCAATGCTTGCGCCAGCATGGGGCTTTAAGCCACTTCTCGATATTGATGATGCAGAGGCTCGCAGCAACCTTGCACGCGCATCAGTGATGGTTCTCTCATACCTTGCACAAGCAGCTCGTGGAATCGTCGCAACTCCAGTTCCTGAATCAGAGATTGATAAGGCGCATACAGTTGTAGAGCGCATGATGATTCGTTGGCGCGGAGAGCCAGACCCACTTCACGTTCGTGCGATCGATGCATACTTTGTATCTGCTGCAGAGCATGGAATGAATGCTTCAACATTTACATCCCGCGTTATCGCATCAACTGGTGCAGATGTTGCAGCCGCGCTCTCAGGTGCAATCGGTGCAATGTCAGGCCCACTTCACGGTGGCGCTCCATCTCGCGTACTTCATATGATTGAAGAAGTTGAGAAGACCGGTAATGCAGAGGCTTATGTAAAGGGACTTCTTGATCGCAAGGAGCGCTTGATGGGATTCGGTCACCGCGTCTATCGCGCAGAAGATCCACGCGCTCGCACACTTCGTCGTACCGCTAAAGAACTCAACGCCCCACGTTATGCAGTTGCAGAAGCGCTCGAAAAGGCTGCTCTTAAGGAGCTCCGCGAGCGTCAACCAGATCGCGTTCTTGAAACAAACGTTGAGTTCTGGGCAGCGATCATCTTGGACTTCGCAGAGGTTCCAGCACCACTCTTCACTTCAATGTTTACAGCAGCTCGCACTGCTGGTTGGTCAGCACACATCCTCGAGCAGAAGCGCACTGGTCGCTTGATTCGCCCCTCTGCACGCTACGTTGGCAAGGGCCCGCGTAAGCCAGAAGATGTTGCTGGCTGGGATGCAACTGTCGAGCAACTTCACAAGTAGGTGAAGCGTTCAATAGTCTGGTTTCGTCGCGATCTTCGGATCAGCGACCATCCAGCGCTGAACGCAGCTATTGAAGGCAGTGATGAGGTAATTCCCCTCTTCATCCTCGATAAGCAACAAATTTCTGAAGCTGGCGAAAAGTTGCTCGCCTATATGAGCAACTCTCTTCGCGCTCTTGATGAGTCATTAGGAAATCGACTTCATATTATTGAAGGCGATCAAGTGAAGATCATCAAAGAGTTGATGGAACTTTACGGAGCGACCGAAGTTCATATCTCAGCTGAAGTTGAACGTTATGGCGCACAGCGCGATCAGCGAGTAGAAGCTGCAGGTATTCCACTGATCCGCACTGGAAGTCCATATGCTGTTGCACCGGGTCGAGTTGTAAAACCAAGCGACGGCACTCCGTACAAGGTCTACACACCTTTCTATAAAAATTGGTGCATCCATGGTTGGCGAGCACCAGCAAAGGCGCCGAAAGAAATCAAGGCACCATTACCGCCTGATAAGTACCGTGCATTCCCTGATTTCAAAGTTCCTGCCGGCACCACAATCATCGAGGCAGGCGAGTTAGCTGCGCTCGAACGTTTTAAAGCTTTTAAGAAGATCGGCCTTGATTCGTATGACGAAAATCGAAATCTACCTGGCATTGACGGCACATCGAAGATGGGTAGTTATTTAAAGTTTGGTGAAATTCATCCACGTACTCTGCTTCAAGGTCTTGGCGATAGTAAAGCGCATGACACTTTCCGGAAAGAGATTGCATGGCGTGAGTTCTATGCAGATGTCCTCTTTCACAATCCCAATACCGATACCGAGTATTACGCTCCACGTTTCAAAGAAATGCGGTACGACAAGCCCGGCGCTCAATTTAAGGCGTGGTGCGAAGGCAAGACTGGGTATCCATTTGTTGACGCAGCGATGCGCCAATTACTTACAGAAGGATGGATGCATAACCGCGCACGCATGGTCGTCGCATCATTCTTGGTCAAGGATCTCCATCTCGAATGGCAGCTGGGCGAGCGTTTCTTTGCCGATCATTTAGTTGATTTTGATCCGGCATCAAATGCTCACGGCTGGCAGTGGACTGCTGGGACCGGAACCGACGCATCACCGTATTACCGAGTCTTTAATCCGATCGAGCAAGGTAAGAAGTTTGATTCGGATGGAAGCTACATTCGTAAATATGTGCCAGAGCTAGCTCACTTGAGTGGCTCTGATATTCATGAACCGTGGCTCTATCTCGATGGCTATAGCCACGGGTACCCAGAGCGCATCGTGGATCATGCGGTTGAACGTCTCGAATCCCTTGAACGTCTCAAAGAAATTAAAGTTGAACTACCCCCAGCTCCATCTGCTTAGCGCGATACATCGCATCATCTGCGCGCTTTAAAAGGTTTCCTCCACCATCGTTGTAAACATGTCCCACACTCACCCCCACTGAAATAGACAAGCCATTGACCTGGCATGGATAACTCAGCGAGGCACGAAGGGCGTTGGCGCTCTCAAGTGTTTCTTCAATAGAACCTTGAATCAAGACGCCAAACTCGTCTCCACCCAATCTTGCAAGAATAGAACCTTCCGGAATAGCGCGAGAAAAGCGCCGTGCGACCTCTCTTAAGAGTTGATCTCCTATCTCATGTCCATAGTTATCGTTGACCGGTTTAAATTGATTGAGATCTAAAAGTAAGAGCGCACCTTCGACTTGGGAGAAGTTCTCAATCTCGGCTAATAAGCGACGGCGATTTGCCAAGCCAGTGAGCTCATCAGTTCTAGCAAGATTTCGTTCATCTATCAACGTTCTTGCCTCTGCAAGTGCGGTATTCATTCGGATCAACGCCAACAATAGATTTGCAATCGATGGAAGGACAATGAACGAGGGGATTACATCTGGTCGCAGCGCACTGGTGGCGAGCAAAATAGGTGTAATAAAAATAGAGAGCGCGACCAAAGCTGGATGGATCGGGCGCAAGGCAAATGTGCCGCCCGGGTTTGTTGCCACCGCGAGGGAGATAAATGCAATAGCAATTAACCATAGAGAATCAGAAAACCCACCAAATGAGTAACGGCCGTTAATTGCGAGCCAGAGATAATAGATATCTGCTGCGGTAAATATGGCGACGCCAATCGCCATAAGAAAGCTGTAGTGGTTAAACCGCCTCGTAATAAGAGTCATCGCCAGAACGAGAAGGAGCGAGAGATCGCCAACAGAGTAGAAGATAGGAAAGTAATTGCCGCCATCTTTCCAACCTTCACTCGGAAAGATCAGAGCTAGGAGAAGAGCTGAGAAAAGGGATGTAAATCCCAACCCGAAGATCAAAGCGTCCAGTAGCTCTATCGGACGTAATCGCGCAGATGAGGTCGAAAATCGCGGAATCGCTATCAGCAGCAATGGATAGAAGAGGATGTAAAGCAGTTGAGATGCAAGGGTGAATCGAGGGGTTGCAGATAAAAATTGATCGACACTTGAGGCAAACGAGCCCATTCCCCAGAAGAAAATTGAGAGTGCGATGGCGCTAACCGCTACGCGATCAAAGGTGATTGGTGCGAAGATGACAAGTACAACCGCTGCCAACCAGATAAAGTTATAAAGAATAAGATCTCTGGCTATCGACGGCGCTGGTGAAAGAAACTGCCAGCTAATGTGTAGCGCGATAGTTATTGGTAAGAGGTATCGCTTCACCACGCTCATTGAGCGAGTAAATAAGTAAGGCCCCCGCCTATCAATAGGGGGAGCCTTACTTATTTAAAGAGGTGAGCGAACTTTAGAAACCTCGAGCGCAGAGCAGAGTTGCAGAAACCTTAGAATCTTCAACATTAGCTTCGAGCTGTTCAGGTGCGCTGGCAAGAAGAGCCTTCTTTGAAATCAGATCCTTGACTTGTGTATCAAGTTTCGAGCGGCTAGCTGTCAAGACCAGAATCGCATTAGCAAGCTTGGTCACAGCGGCGGATAGTTCGAGTTTGTCGTTGGGATTTGTAGTCGACGCCAAAATCGCTCGCGATTTAATTGCCTGAGCCTTTGCAGCATCCAGTGCCGTAGTTGTCTTAGTCAGTGCTGCGGTTGCGTTCGCAAGTTCTTCATCGAGTGCCGCAGTCTGAGCACCAACATCAGCGAGATTTGTCTTTGCCTTCAACGCAGCGTTATAGCTTCTGATTGCAGCGACACATTCAACTGAAAGCCAGGTGAGCTTGGAGTTCTTCACCATGGTGTTTCGTGCACAGCGGTATGAGTAACCACCAACTTTTGTTGTTGCGTTAACTTTCTTACATGCAACGCCATTGCTGATTTTGGTAGCTGCGCTAGCAGGGATAGCAGACACTGAACCTGCTACAAGAATCGCAGCGAGTAGTGAGAGCGTGACCTTACGAAACATGAAAAACCTCCATTGATATAAGGCCAATGGTATCTACCGGCTCCTCACTTTTATCGCTCTTAAGCGGTGAAAAGTGTGTGAATTTACCTTTGTTTGGTGCGGAGGGACATCCCCATCTTGCGGACAGTTCGCCGCGGTGCGATGGCGATAATTGCTCGCAGAACTTTGTACTGCCATCCAGGAATGCTGATCGCCTTACCTTTCTCTGCATCGATCCATGCTTGCTTGACCAAAAAGTCACCATCAAGCCACATGAAATTGGGAATTGCGCCCATTTTCATACCAGCCCTCTGATGAAATTCCGTGCGCACAAAGCCAGGATTGAGCGAAGAGACCTTGACATTGGTTGGAGCTAGCTGCGTATGCAATGACTCTGACATGACCGTGAGATATGACTTTGCTGCGCTGTAGTGACCACCTGCGATAAATGCCGCAGTAGAGGAGACGTTGATAACGATGCCAGAGTTTCGTTTGCGCATCTGAGGCAATACCGCATGCATTAATCGCATAGGGGCACGAACCAGTACATCCAGGACTTGCTCTTCATCATCGACAGAACTGGCCAGAAATGACTGGTTAAGACCAAATCCTGCGTTATTGATCAGAACTTCAATCTCGTGGGAAGAGATGTAAGCCTCGACCTTTTCGCAATCCTTTCCAAGATCGGCAGCAAGGACTTCAACTTCAACATTGAACTCCTTGCGCAAGAACGCAGCCCGCTCCTCCAACTTATCGAGAGAACGGGCATTGATGACAAGGTTGTAACCCTTTGCAGCCAAGAGTCGAGCAAAGGCATCACCGATACCAACGGTGGCACCGGTGATGAGCGCCCACTTCTTCGACATCTAGAGCGCCAACCCTGCTGGGTCTTCATCGCGGATATGCCAACTACTTCCGTAATCTGCAATCAGATCGAGGAAGGGCTTCGGCTCTAACCACTCAGGGCCAACAACACCCACTGGCTTCCAGGTGCCATTTGCAATGAGTTCCATAGCGATAACTGGATTGATAGCGGTCTGCCAGACAACAGCTTGATCGCCATAGTTATCCATAGACCATTTGTTATCAACCACGTTATAGATATAGCAGGCGTATGGCTTGCCTTCTTTATCGAGACCCTGCACATGAGCTCCTGCACAAGTCTTGCCATGCATCATTGGGCCAATCTTTGCTGGATCAGGGAGAAGTGAGGCCAAGAAATCACGTGGAGCAATTTCCATTCCACGGTAATTCACTTTCTCTTTCTTGGAAAGCCCGAGCGCATGAATCGTCTTCAGCTTTTCGATGAAATCATTTCCAAGGCCATACTTGAAAGTGACCTTCTCTGCCTTCACCTTCTTTGGAATCAGCACAACTTCCTCGTGCTCAACATCGACGCACTCCACCGGTCCAATACCTTCTGGAAAATCGAAAGTAACTCCACCAGTAAATGGTTTGGCAGTATGGAACTCACCGTTCTCCCAAATCAATGGAGGATTAAGACACTCTTCGATGGTGGTCCAGATTGAAAATGATGGAGCGAATTCATATCCATCAACTGAGAGATTTGAGCCATCAAGAATTGTGACAGCATCAATCCTGCTGAAGAGATAGTCCTGCGCATAACGAGCAAAGATGTCGCTCATTCCCGGCTCGATACCGATTCCGACAAGAGCGTACTTACCACTCTTCTCCCATTCAGCAGCTTGTGCGAATTGTTCATCGCCCAACATCACGCCAACTTTGTTATATGGATCAGTTGGATGTGCGGTCGAGAGTGACATAGCCATATCGATGTAGTTAACGCCAGCGTTCTTCGCTGCGTTAAAAATGTTCATTACGAAACGTGGATCAACTGCATTAACCACAACATCTGGAGCGACCTTGCGAATCAGCCCCTCGAGCGCCACCAGATCGCCGGCATCCACCTCCACTGAAGTTATTCGTGGGTCTTGGATCTTTGAAGCGACAGCGTTTGCGCGAGTAAGGTCGTAATCCGCAATCACTAATTCAGTGATAAATGGTTTACGTGATGCGATATTTGCGATTGCACTGCCAACTCCGCCTGCGCCGATAACGAGCGCTCTCATGGAATGGCCTTTCGTTTCTTATAGTCCCGTGTGGACTTATAGTGATGTGAAGCAAAGGTTACCTATTTCGATAACCTTTTCCAAACACCGTAGACTTAATCGCATGAGCCAGAAACCCCATCCATTACAGGCATTGATGACTTCGCATGCAGGTATGCGAAGGATGCTTAATATCTGGCCACCATTCCTGTTCTCTGGAATTTCCATTCTAGAAATTTCGAGAGATTTTCGTTATGCCAGAGTCCGACTCAAAAAGAAGATGCTGACCTCAAATTACGTTGGAACTCTATTTGGGGGATCGCTCTTCGCAATGACTGATCCCTTTTATATGGTGATGGTGATGAGGAATCTGGGTAAGGGTTACATCGTTTGGGATAAGCGAAGCGAGATTGAGTATGTCTCGCCAGGAAAATCAACGGTCTATGCCGAGTTCCATCTGTCGGATGAAGAGCTCAATGAGATCAAGCGTGAAGTGGCAACTTCGGGAAAGTATCTCAAGTGGTTTGAGGTTGATATCAAGTCAGCCGATGGCACCGTAGTTGCCATTGTGAAGAAGCAGATTTACGTTCGACAGAAGGGTTGATATTCGCTGGTATTGTCCGTGAATTCCCAATAGGTCCTAGTAGCTCAGTGGATAGAGCAACCGCCTCCTAAGCGGTAGGTCGCAGGTTCAACTCCCGCCTAGGACACTGAGTGTATGTCGCGCACTTTGATATAACGAGATTGAAGTGCAACGACAAAAAAGAGCAGTACCGGAAAAATAAATGCAATAGGTAATGTGGCGACTTCGGCGATAGCGCCCATCATCGTTGGGCCTGCAAAGTAAGCTGCAAAGGCAATCAAGCCAACGCGCGCAAGTCCTACCGACGGCGCTACACCAGGTACCGATGCCGCTGCCAAATAAAAAGCTGGAAAGAATGGACCTATACCGAAACCTGCTGCAGCAAATCCGATGCATACTACGAAAAGTCCGAGCATCTCATGAGAGCTAGAGATTGGAATACCAATCGCAAGCGATAATCCCCACAGACTTCCTCCGAAGAGTCCACCATATTTCACTGTCTTTACATGGCCCCACTTTTCAAAGAATCGATCTCCTAGTAAACGACTCACTATCATCGCGAGCGAGAAAGAAGTCGCAGCCGAAGCGGTTAAACCTTTTGATATTCCCATATGGTCCTTTAAGAGAATTCCACTCCAATCAAAAGCCCCTCCTTCAGGAATAAGCGCACATATGAGTCCAATACCGAGAGCCCAGAGAATCATGGATTGCTTTCCAAAGAGTGGAATCTTCGATTCAGTAATTGTGCCGGCATCACCCAAATGTCCATCAAACTCTGGCGGTAGGAGATACCGTGTAACAAAGAAGTAGGCGAAGAGAGAAATTATTGAGAGAAGAAATAAGTTTTCACGTGGTGTAAGAACGTGTGAGATGGTGCCACCAAATAATGTTGTCGAGAATGCGCCAACGCTCCACAATCCATGGAAACTAGACATCCATCGCCCTTTTGTGTGGCGTTCAATCTCCACCGCCTGCCCATTGAGAGCAACATCCATAAAAGGAACGCTAAATCCCATAATCAAAAGACCTAACGCCAATACTTCAACAGTTGTTGAATACCCCATAACAAACACACCAATAGGCAGAAGCACGCCTGAGATCCGAATGACGAGTTGAGAGGAATACATATGTACTACGCGACCGGCAAGTTGTGCTCCAGGAATCGCTCCAGCAGTGCTCGCCAAGAGCAGCAGACCAAATTCTCCATCGCTTAATCCTAAGGAATCTTTGATTTCAGGAATTCTAGGTACCCATGCCATGCCAGCAACACCGAGCAAGAAAAAAGAAGCCCAAACTGCGTTACGAGCATGAATCCCTCTTTGGTAGAGAGTGAGTTCGGGCATAGGGATAAGGACCTTTATCTTTTAAAGGCAGCGAGATCAAAGCGAGATGTCGTTGCCATATGAGGGACGGTGAGCGCCCAAATAATGACCAAAGTGCTCCAGAGCATGCTTGAGGAGAATTTATCTGGACTTGCAATCATGAGAGCAGCAGCTAGCACGAATGTTCCGGCGATTGCGTAGAGGCCAGGAATAACTGCAGCGCCAATAGCGCGTTTCGGATTTCCCTTTTCAATCTCTTGCATAGCACTGTCGAGCTTTGGAACCAATCGAGCGGTGTGACGTATCGCGTGCCAGAAGCCAAAATAAACCGCGAATGCGATGAGCGGTGGCGCAATAATCGCCAAAAGAGAGAGGAGGGCAAGATCGAGAGCATGAGAGTAGTAACGAGTCACAATAAGAAGGAGAATGGATGCAACTCCTAACACCATGGTGTAACTACGAATTGCATCAGAGTTATCGCCAGCCCAATTGATAAGCGTCGGCTGAATTCGTTCTAGCGCATCGAGTGTTCTCGAATCGGTCAGTGGGAGAACTACTGGAAGGAACCCAGCTGGAATGGCATATGCGCTCTCTACCCAGAGTGGGAACTTATCTTCCTTGAGGTAGACCGTCTCTTCATTGCGATAGGCGGCATCACCAAAGCCAAAGTGAAGCGCGCTCATGAGAACAACGATTTGGAAGCCTAAGAGATTCCAGGTTGCAATTGCCCACCCGGCGAGAATTGCAACCAGAATGTATCCGACGATGTATGCGATGAATTTTCGCTGTGAAGTGCGGGGGATTGTAATTAAATGATCGATTGCGCCATGAGGTATGCCGACGAGTAAGGCAACCAAAGCAATACCTAATTGGAGAGAGAGCGGGATGTCACCCAGAATTGATTGAGCTGCAACCACAATTCCCAGTGAGGCTAGCAAGCCCATCCTCGACCATTGCCTTGCCCACTTGTAAACAAAAATTAGCGAATTCGGCATGGGTAAAGAGTAATTGAGAGAGGGGTTATATGCGAGAGTAGCGCCATGGCGCAATTCCATTATCTCTATGTCTTGGGATTTATTGCTTTCTGCGCCATTGCAGTCACCCTAGTTTTTAGAATTCGAGTTCCACGTTTCTGGCGAAATTTTCTCCTCGCCGATCTCTCAATTCTTATCATCTATCTCAATTGGGATTATTGGGCAATTAGAAAAGAGAATTGGGATTTCGATAAAGAGCAGATTCTTGGCTTCTATCTCTTTGGAATTATTCCAGTTGAGGAAGTTCTCTTCTTTATCATCGTGCCTCTCATGACAGTGATTGTCTATGTCACCCTGTTGAAGATTATTAAATATGTGAAGGAGCGACGATGAACTATTCAGATATTGCTCTCTACGCGGTTATTTTTGCGGTGGTATCCGATCTCTATTTCATTAGAGTGCAGATGATTACCAAAGGTATCTTCTGGCTCTCCTACGGATTAATCTTCCCATTCCAGCTTTTGACGAATTGGTGGCTTACTTCTTCCAATATTGTGATTTATTCGCCCGAAACAATTACTGGTCCGCGCCTAGCTGGAGCTCCGATTGAGGATCTGCTCTTTGGTTTTTCAATGATTTTATTGACGCTCTCGTTTTGGGAGTTCTACCGAGCGCGAGATAAGAAGTTAATCGGAAAGTAAATTACTTTCGCTTGAGCCTACGGAGCTCTTTCCGCATCTGCTTAATCTCGGCACGTTCAGCTTTAATCGCTTTATTAGTGGGAAATGCCCATTTGAGAATTGGTATGAGAATCAAGCCGACTACAAAATAGCCAGCAATACTCTGAAACCAGAGCGCATTGTTTACTCCACCAAGCATGATCTATCCCCTTTACGCAAAGACAACGGTGCGATGACCGACGATGAAGATGCGATCTTCCGCATAAAGGCGCACGGCGCGTGAGAGAACACGGCGTTCAATATCGCGGCCGATAGAGGTCAGCTGCTCAGGCGTAGATGTGTGACCCACGTGAGTGACATCCTGTTCGATAATCGGACCTTCATCTAAATCTGCAGTGACGAAGTGCGCCGTGGCACCGATGATTTTCACACCACGGTCATGCGCCTGGTGATACGGCTTAGCACCCTTAAAGCCAGGCAAGAATGAATGGTGGATATTGATGATTCTTCCTGGTAACGCGGCGCAGAATTCAGTGGAGAGAATCTGCATGTATCGAGCAAGTACTAAGAAATCAATTTTGAGCTCTTCAATCTTCTTAAGCACTACAGCTTCTTGCGTCGCCTTGTTGGCTGAATCAATCGGGAGATAAAGGAATGGAATTCCATGTGATTCAACAAGAGTTTTCAGTTCTTCGCGATTTGAAATAACAAGCGGAATCTCAATCGGTAATTCATTGAGCTCAAGTAAATAAAGAAGGTCGCGTAAGCAGTGGCTCTCTTTAGTGACCATCACTAGTGCACGCGGCTTCTCATCTGTTGGGCGAATGTGTAGCGCTGGATTGAACTGCGCCAAACCTGCCTGCAAGGTCGATGCCGCTTTCTCAAGTGACTGCGCTGATTCAAAACGTGTGCGCATGACAAAGGTATTGGTCGCATGATCTGTGAACTGCTGGTTTTCGATGATGTTGCCTTCAGCAGCCAAGACAGCGCTCGTCATCGCATGCACGATTCCGGGCTGGTCTGCACATTGCAGAGTGGCTACGAGGTCCATGACCTAAGGGTAAGGGACGTTAGTGCTTGATAGTAAATCGCTGCATGGACTTAGGTGCCCACCAGTTGCGTTCTCCAAAGAGGCGCATCAGTGCTGGTACTAAAAGCCCACGAACAATCGTTGCATCCAGCATCACTGCCAAAGCAACACCAAATCCCATGGATTTAATCGAGGTAACGCCGCTTAATACAAACGATGCAAAGACGACTGCGAGCAAGACTGCAGCAGCAGTAATGATTCGCGCAGATCGCTGCAGGCCAATCGCCACCGCTTCTTCGTTGGATTTTCCGGCATCATGTTCTTCGCGAATACGAGAGAGCAAGAAGACTTCATAGTCCATGGATAGACCAAAGACGACCACTGCAATCAAGATAACGATTGAAGTATCGAGTGTTCCGGTCACAGTGAAGTCACCTACTAACCACTGCAGGTTTCCATCGATGAAGACCCAAGTGAGTACGCCCATCGTTGCCGCAAGTGAAAGTACGTTGAGAATAATCGCCTTGATTGGCAAGATGACAGATCCGGTAAAGAGGAAGAGCAGAATCAGAACACTGATTGCAATCCATCCAAATGCGAGTGGGAGCGTTGAGGAGATTCCATCTTGTGAATCTGTGTAATCGGCTGCAACACCACCAATCAATGTGCCCTCCGGTGATTGAAGATCACGGAGATCATGAATCAACTTCTGTGCCTCTGGCGAACGAGGAAGCATTGAGTGAATTGCAGTCACTCTAAGATCTTCACCGTATGGAATAGCAGGGTTGACCAAGACAATCCCTTCAACCTTGGAAATCGCAGCAAGATACGAATTAACCTCGCCACTCTTATTTACGCCATTAGGGATAATAATTTCAACTGGATTACCAGTCTGACCAGCGAAGCGCTCTGCTTGAACTGCAGTGGCTATCGCTGCTGGATTTGATGCTGGCAATACACGTGAATCAGTTTGTGAGAATTTCGCTGAAGTCAGAGGTGCAGCCAGAATTGCAAGCACGATCAATGAGAGAACCGTGACTGATACCGGGCGCCGCATGACGAAGCGAGCTGTTTGTGCCCAGCGGCCTTCTTCCTTTGGAGTGATAGATCCGCGGCGAACTACTCCCTTATCAATCTTGGTTCCGAGAAGAGCCAAGATAGGCGGCAATCCACAGAGCGCACCAACAACGGCGAGTGCAACGACAGATACTCCGGCGTAGCCAAATGATTTAAGGAATGGCAGCGGGAAGAAGATCAGTGACATCAAAGTTACGAGCACTGTTAATCCTGAGTAAAAGACAGTCTTTCCTGCTGTCGCCATCATGGTGACAATGGATTCTTCAACGCTCTTTCCGTTATGCAACTCTTCTCGGAATCGATTGACCATCAACAAGGCATAGTCAATGCCAAGTCCAAGCCCCATACCTGTCACGAGATTAAGCGCATAAACGCTGACATCAGTAAATAGCGTTAAGAGATAGAGAACGAAGAATGAGCCGAGAATCGCGGCTACGCCAACAATCAGTGGCATTGCGGATGCAGCGAGAGCGCCAAAGACAAAGGCCAACAAGATAAATGTCAATGGAATTGAGATAGCTTCAGAGAGCTTGAGATCCTTACTGATTTTCTCTGTGATGGCATTTCCAATGACACCGAAACCACCAGCGTAGAGAGTGAAACCATCAACCTTGCCATCGTAATTTTCTTGGAAGATCTTTCCTAAATCTTGGCTCTTTGGGCTAAAAGCTTCACCATCTCCATAAATCAAAATGTAGGCAGCGTTTCCATCACTTGATTTCAAAGAGGGCGCACCACCGGCTGACCAATATGAGAGCGTCTTCGATACACCTTCTTCAGCGCCCATCTTCTTTTCAAGCGCTAACGCCCGGGCAGCAACTGCAGGATCATCGACGCTTGTTGCAGCATCAACCATGACCACAATTGCGGGATCTGATTCCTTAAGAACATCCGTGATGTAGGTGTAGACCTTGTATGAATCACTCGATGCGATTGAGTATCCACCTGAATCAAGGCGGTTGAATACCTGCGCTCCGATTCCACCTGCGACGAGGATGGAGATAACAAAGGTGATTACTGCAATCTTCTTGCGACGAACGGCGAAGTGGCCAAGTTTCTCGAACATGGTTGAAGTATGGCGGAGTAGACTTAAGCCGTCTCTTTCGAAAGGGGGTATGTGCTGTGAGTAACATCTTTCCTGCAACAACTGAAGATGAGCGCGACCCTCGAGAAGATCAAAGCGAGGACCGACGCCGGGAAGAGGAAATCAAGGGCGATCGCCCTCCGCATCACGAGGGTTAATTAGTCACTTGAAGATGGCTTAGGCGCAGAATCAGTCTTATAGAAACCAGAGCCCTTAAAGACGACCCCTACATTGCTATAGACCTTCTTGATTGCGCCCTTGCATTCTGGGCATTCCGTTAACGCGTTATCGGAGAAAGATTGAAAGACCTCAAAGGCATGGCCGCAGGCGCTGCATGCATATTGATATGTAGGCATCAGATGTGACCTTTCTTCGTTAGGCCTCGACCGTTAAAAGTGGAAGCGCTAGGACTGGTGGCCTAGTCTAAAGAAGTGAGACGATAGGCGCGAATCAGCGGCATTATCACTACCTGGAGGGCTCTATGAAGAAGGCAGCAAGCGTGGCAGCGATCGCATTGGGACTTCTCTTTTCAGGCAGCGCGGCTGCATCTGCAAATTCCTTGGTTACGACCAGCCCGACAGCTGGCCAATCGCTCGAATCAGCACCGAGTGCAGTAACTCTGACAGCTGAAGTTCCAATTCTCGATACTGGAAATGAAGTTGTTGTCACTGATCCATCAGGAATTCGTGTTGATGATGGAACCTTGACTATCGCAGGCAATGAAGCTGTCGTAGGACTCAAGAACTTTGTTCGTTCTGGGATTTATACAGTCAATTACACCTTGCTTGCCGAGAATGATGTCCCGCTAACTGGAACATTCACATTTAATTTTGCAGAGCCAACTATCGTGGCAACGACTGCACCTGAACCAACACCGACTCAGGCGCCAACTGGCAACAATGCCGGCACCACAATGTTTGTACTTGGCCTATTACTTGCAGCGCTTGTAGTAACTGTTGCGCTCGCTCGCTATGCAAGAAAGCTGTATAGCGAAAGATGATCGTCAATCAAGGCGCGTTTTATTTACTCGCCTTTGCAACCATCGGTACTTTGCTTTCATCTTCACTCTTTGTTGTTAACGAAGAAGGGGCGCTCACCTCTGTTGGAATGCGGCTGAAGAAGATTGCTGGCGTGCTTGCATCTCTCTGGTTGCTCTCGGCATTCACCGGTGTAATTCTGAAGGTTGCTCAGATTCTTAGTACCAATTTTGCAGGTGCATTTGATCCCACGACTATCAATTCGTATTTAACCCAAACCGACCTTGGCAAATCAATGCTGATCCAATTAATCGGCTTGGCAACAGTTTCCATACTTATCCCATTTTTTAAGCGCGCATTGCCATTGGTAATCATCACTGGACTTGCGCTGATTGCATTGATTGCGCCAGTCTTTCAAAGCCACGCTGCCGCCGGTGGTTCACATGCCCTTGCCGTCGGAGCTTTAGTGACTCACATTATTGCGCTCACTCTCTGGGTCGGCGGTCTCTTTGGCATCATCCTCATTCCGCGTGAGGAGCGCGTAGTTGCGCTTTATCGCTTCTCTCAATTAGCGCTCTGGGCAGCGATTGCCGTTGTTATCAGCGGTGCGCTGACTGCCTGGACTCGATTGAACGAGAAGTCTGCATGGGGCACTCAATACTCATATGTCGTAATTGCAAAGGTTCTTCTCACTATCGCCCTCTTTGCGATGGGGTATGCCAACCGAAAGGCACTCGAATCGCGTGATGAAGTGAGACTTCAAGAGTTAGCTCGCCTTGTCGGCGTCGAAGCGATGGTCATGGCTTCGGTTGTGTTGATGGGAAGTTGGTTGTCACAGATTCAACCGCCAATCGGTGATGTGACAAAACTCAGTGCTGCACAAATCATTGTGGGACAAGAGACTCCACCACCACCATCATTTGTAAACCTTCTAAAGCTCTACAACCCAGATGGATTGATGATTGCAATCCTCATCACTGCAGTAGCTCTCTACATCAAGGGAGTAGCAGTTTTGAAATCTCGTGGAGATTCTTGGCCGGTAGGTAGAACTGTTGCATTTGCAATCGGAATAGCGCTCATTGATTTTGCAACATCTGGCGGACTTGGTGTCTACGCGCTCTTCTCATTCGAATATCACATGATTGCTCATATGGTCTTAGGAATGATTGCACCAATCGGACTAGTTCTTGGTGCACCAATTACTTTGGCGCTGCGCACATTGCCGCAAGGGCGCACTGATTCAGAGCGTGGTATTCGTGCATTTGCTCTCAAGATTCTTCACTCTAGATACTCCATCATCATCACCAATCCTTTGACCGCTCTTGCGCTCTTTGATGGATCACTCTTCGTTCTCTACTTCACCGATCTCTTTGGTAATTTGATGCAGAACCATGCTGGACACGTTCTGATGAATATTCACTTTATCTTGGTTGGTTTCTTATTCTTTAGCGTTGTGATTGGAGTCGATCCAGCTCCGAAGAAGATTCCTCACATCATCCGAATCGTTATCCTCTTCGCTGCGGTCAGTCTCCACGCATTTTTCTCTATCGCACTTATGTCTTTATCTACGCTGATTGATGGCGGCTACTACGCATCGCTCCAGACACCATGGAATACCAATCTTCTCGCCGACCAAGAAGCAGGTGGATCGGTCGGCTGGGCAATGGGAGAAGTGCCAATCATTCTGGCGCTTATTGCCACCTTCATCTTATGGATGCGGGAAGATAAGCGTGAAACAGTTCGTATTGATCGGAACGAGGCACGTCTAGCCGCCATGGGTGAGGAAGATGACCTAGCGAAGTACAACGCATATTTGAATATACTTCAACAGCGTGACCAAAAGCGCGGCACCACAAACGAGGAGAAGCAATGACGCTCAAAGATGTATTTCTACTTCCACAGGAGTACAACGACCTTCGTGATTCTGTGCGCGCGCTCTCCGAGAAAGAAATTGCACCTTTTGCACATGCGGTCGATGAAGATCATCGCTACCCACAAGAGGCGCATGATGCATTACTGAAGTCTGGGCTTTTTGCAGCTCACGTCCCAACTGAAAATGGTGGCGATGGCGCCGATGCTCTCGCGATGGTCATCATTATCGAAGAAGTTGCACGCGTTTGTGGTTCTGCATCTTTGATTCCTGCTGTGAATAAGTTGGGCTCATTCCCACTTATCCTCGGCGGAAACACTGAACAGAAAAATAAATGGCTCCCACAGTTGGCAAAAGGAAAAGGTTTCTCATACTGCCTCTCTGAATCCGAAGCCGGCTCTGATGCGGCATCGCTGAAGACCAAGGCAGAGCGCGTTGGAGATAACTGGGTAATCAACGGCAGTAAGAAGTGGATCTCTAATGCCGGTGTATCTGATTTCTACACAGTGATTGCACAGACCGATCCATCACTAGGTTCGAAGGGCATTACCGCATTTGTAGTTGAGAAGAGCGATCCAGGCATCTCTTTTGGTGCACCTGAGAAGAAGATGGGTTTCCGTGGTTCTCCAACTCGCGAGGTTTACTTCGACAATGTGACTATCGGTGATGACCGTCGTATCTCCGAAATTGGCAAGGGCTTTGCGCTTGCGATGGATACTCTCGATCACACTCGCATCACTATTGCAGCGCAGGCACTTGGTCTTGCCCAAGGTGCATTTGATGCAGCAAAGAAGTATTCACATGAGCGCAAGCAATTCGGTAAAGAGATTTTCGATTTCCAAGGTATTCAATTTATGTTGGCAGATATGGCTATTGCTATCGAATCTGCGCGCCAACTTACCTATGCAGCTGCTGCAAAGTCAGAGCGCAACGATGCCGACCTCAAGTTCTACTCTGCTGCATGTAAAACTCTTGCCACAGATGTCGCAATGAAGGTCACAACGGATGCGGTGCAGATACTTGGTGGCTATGGATATGTCAGCGACTATCCAGTCGAGCGAATGATGCGCGACTCTAAGTTGACCCAGATTTACGAGGGCACCAACCAGATTCAGCGCATCGTCGTCGCGCGTAATCTTCCGTGAGCATTGAATTGAATTAGCGGTAGGCTCTTAACATGAGCCACTTATTTGATCCATTAACACTTCGCGGAACTACGATGCACAATCGCGTCTGGGTTTCGCCTATGTGTCAGTACTCCGCAACAGATGGCTATGTCGGTGAATGGCATCAAGTTCATTTGGGCTCTTTCTCTACTGGTGGAGTCGGTCTCATCATGGTGGAGGCAACTGGCGTAGTTCCCGAAGGTCGCATCTCTATTGGTTGTCCATCAATCGAAGACGACAAGCATGCAGAAGCATTTAAGCCGATGATTGAGTTTGCACACGCCCATGGTGTGAATATGGGGATCCAGTTGGCGCATGCAGGGCGAAAAGCTTCAACAACGCTCCCCGGTTCAGATCATTTAATGGCAAGTAAAGAAGAAGGCGGTTGGCAAGCAGTTTCACCATCTCCAATTGCATTCCACGGTTATCCAGAGCCACGAGAGCTCACAACTTTAGAGATCAAATTATTGGTTCGTGATTTTGCTGCCGCTGCAGTACGCGCAGTTGAAGTGGGATTCGATGTGATTGAAATTCATGCAGCCCATGGATATTTATTGCACCAGTTTTATTCACCGCTAGCGAATACCCGCACCGATGAATACGGTGGAGATTTTGAGGGGCGCACTAAATTCCTCGTTGAGGTTGCACAAGCTATTCGTGAAGCAATTCCGGAAGAAACCCCGCTCTTTGTTCGAATCTCTGCTACAGATTGGGTTGATGATGGCTGGAACATCATTGATTCGATTGAGCTCGCAAAAATTCTCAAGGTTATTGGCGTAGATCTGATTGATGTATCCACTGGTGGCAATCTTCATAACGCGCCAATCGAGGCAACCCCAGGATTCCAAGTTCCTTTCGCAGCTGCTATCCGTAATGAGGCAAGCATTCCGACAGCTGCAGTTGGAATGATTACCGAGCCAGAGCAGGCTGAGCACATCATCGTTACCGATGAAGCAGATGCTGTCTTTCTTGCGCGAGCGATGCTTCGTAATCCTCGTTGGGCTTTGACAGCTTCAGAAAAACTCGGAGTGAAGATTGATTGGCCGCGCCAGTTCGAATACAGCAGAACGCTTCGTTAACTACCAACTATCCATCGGAATATCCCACTTTTCGCGTGGGAGATCGTGCTCCATCTTCTCGTATGAATAAACGACGCCGTGTTTCCATGCACTCAAAAGTGGAAGTGCTCGATCATAAAAGCCTCCGCCTTGTCCAAGGCGATAACCATCTGGATCAATAGCGAGAGCTGGCACCAGAACTAATTCAATTGCCGTTAAATCTGTGAAGACTTCGCCGATAGGTTGGTGAAATTTTCCCTCTTCTGCCAAAGTTTCAGCGCTGCCATCCCACTTAATCCAATCGAGAGTTTCGCCATTTATTCGCGGCAATAAGAGAGTTCTTCCTGAGGCAATAATTGCTGTATTGAGTTGATGAGTATCTGGTTCGGTTCCATATGAATAGTAAGAAGTGATGACTTTACTTTGTGAAAATTCTGGGAGTTCTAATAAATGCAGGAGATTGTGTTCTACGTAACGTTCTTCACGTTGCGCACGAAGGCGACGGCGCAGATTAGCTTTCATATCTGCGCGGCTAGTCACCATTGAAATCCCCTAAAAGTTCTTCTTCAACAAGTAAGGTTACTGTCTATGACCGATCGTGTGCGCGTTGATGAGGTACTTACCTCACTCTTAAATCTCTGCAGCCCGCTCGAGCCGTTCGATATGCCGCTTCTTGATGCTCATGGAGCAACTCTCGCTGAGGATGTCTATGCCGGCGAACGCTTGGTGATGAAATCCGGTAGCCGAATTCGTTCAACTCAGATTGGCCTGGCTGCATCTATCGGTCTGGATCACCTTCCAACTCGTCCACATCCACGAGTTGTTGTTATCTCTGCCGGACCAGATTTAGTTGAACCAGGCAATCCACTTACAGCTCAAGAAGAGTACGAAACGAATTCTTGGCTTCTCACAACTGCAGTGCGCGAGACCGGCGCCGTTGCTTATCGAGTCCACTCAATTCCTGAGAATGAAGATCAACTCAAGGATGCAATTGAAGATCAATTAGTGCGTGCAGATCTCATTATTATCAGCGGTGAACGCCATGATGATTCTTTTGATTTGATCACCCGCACGCTTCAAAAACTCGGTGAGGTTTCGGCAGTTGAGGTCGCAATTGATTCCAGTGGTCGCCATAACTACGGCACTATCGGTCCAGATAAGGTGCCGGTAGTTACCTTGCCGGGGGATCCCATTGCGGCATATATCTCCTTTGAACTCTTGGTCCGTCCAATGATTCGCACCATGTTGGGTGCAGCCACAATTCACCGTCCATCGGTAAAGGCGCGCCTGGAGAAAGGCCTTACCTCTAATTCAGGTGTGCGTTCATATGTGCGAGGTGTGTTGAGTGAAGATGGAACCTCGGTTGCTCCGCTTGGTTCGCAAGATGAACAGGCAACTCTCTCGGATGCCAACGCCCTCATTGCAGTCTCTGAAAACGACGGTGAGGTAGCCGCCGGCACTGAAGTCACTGTCGTCGTTCTCGAACGTCGCTATATCTAATTCGCCATGTGGCCGATAACTCTCCACGGAGAAAACGTCGTACTTCGCCCCGCTCGCTTTCGTGATCGCGCTCAATGGGATCGAGTTCGCGCCGAGAATAGAGAGTGGCTTGCACCTTGGGAGGCAACTCTTCCGCAAGGCCCTGATGGTTCTCCTGCTAGCGAGTTCATCTCCAAGCGCCCATCCTTCTCTGCGATGGTGCGTGCACTCCACCGTGAAGCCCGTGCTGGACGCTCATATTCCTTCATGGTCTGGCACGGCAAGAATCTCGTGGGTCAGATCACGATGGGCGGAGTTATCTACGGTGCACTTCGCGGTGCCCACATCGGATATTGGATTGATAAGAACTATGCCGGCCGCGGCTATACAACTGAGGCGGTAAAGCTGATGACCGCTTTCGGCTTTGATGGCCTGGGCTTGCATCGGATAGAGATAAATATTCGCCCCGAAAATGGGAGCTCAATTAGGGTGGCAGAGAAAGCTGGCTACCACTTTGAAGGGGACCGGCCGCAATTTCTCCATATTGCAGGGAGTTGGCGCGACCATAAATGCTTTGTAAAAGTAAATGATTTGGTGCGATAAACCCCTCGGAAATCCCAAGAGTTTCACGCTCGTCCAACTAATCTTGCCCCATCATGGCATCAGGAATTATCTATCTAGCGATTGTGGGCATGTGGGTCGCCTATTTCTTGCCTCGCTGGGTGCATAACAAAAATGAATTCTCTGGAAAACATGTTGAGAGTTACAAATCAGCTCTCCGTGCAGTTGCCGGAAATACACCTGGTGCAAAAGTTGGCTCGGGTGTCATCTACACAGATGTCGATCGAGTAGCTCGAGTTGCACAGCAACTTCTACGTCGTCGAATAATTTTCTCAATTGTTGCTCTTACTTTCATCGCTACTTTGGTTGGAGTTATTATGCAGACTCTTGCAATTACCTCACTCTTGCTTCCGATTACTGGATTGATTATCTACATCGCTCATGTGCGCCGACAGGCTAATGCTGAGGCGATTCAACATCGCCGCATGGATCAAATCCATCGCCGTACCGAAGGTGTTTCACATACCAATCTCTCCGACGTCATTGCACCAAAGACATCAACAGAACATTGGATTCCATTTGCAGAGCGCGAACTGACTGGCGTTACCATTTTGCCAAAGGGAACTGCCGCAGCTCGCATGCAATGGCAGCCGAGTGAAGTTCCACTTCCAACGTATGTCAATGCACCTAAGGCAATTCAGCCAAAGCGCATCATTGATTTAACTGAACCAGGTAAGTGGAGTGATGAGCAAGAGGCGCTCGAGCGTGCAGCGCTAGCAGCAGCGGCCCCATCACGTGATGAAATCTTTGATCAGCAGTTAGCCGATGAGGCAGTAGAGCGCCTACGCATCAATCGCGCTGCAAATCAGTAAATATTTATTAAATCCAACTCGCAAACCACATACGAGCATGCCATGCCTCGTATGTAATTACTTCTCCTAAGTAGAGCGGTAAGAAGTAGATGAAGTTAATGGCAATCAGAATAAATGCGCCAAGGAGAATGATTTCACCGTTGCGATAAGCGCGGTCACTCTTTCTTCGCAGTGAGGTTAAGAATAGGCGCGCGCAGTACACCAACGCTAAGACCATAAATGGCTGGAAGACGATGGCGTAGAACGAGAAGACTGTGCGGTGCTGAAAGAAGAACCAAGGGAAATATCCAGCCGCAATTCCAGCCACGATGATTGTCACCGCAGGATCAAAGTTGCGAGTTAATAATGAGCGAACCCAGAAGCCAAGAACGATTGCAATTGCAATAGTGCCAGACCACCAAAGAAAAGGTGTTCCAAGAGCAAGAACTTCTTGAGAACAAGAATCAGCGCCACATGTTGTTGGCGTTTGATAAAAGAAACTAGTAGGTCTTCCCATAATCAACCATGACCATGGATTTGCTTGGTAAGGATGCTTATCGTTCAATCCGGTATGGAAGTTAAGCATCTCTTGGTGGTAAAAGATAAAGGATGAAAATGGGTTAGATGAATGGCTGCGATCCCAGCCACGTGAGGAAGCGAACCACCCCCACCAAGAGGTCACATATACAACTATGGGCAATAGACCAAAGGCGCCAATACGACTAATGGTTGGTCGAATTAATTCTTTACCACTGTTATGAGTGAATGCTCGATAGAGTGCAATCAAAGCAAATATTGCGATGAAGTAGAGCGCGCTCCATTTTGTAGCCAATGCAAGTCCCAAGAAGAGACCCGCCCACCAATACTTTCGTGAGACGAAGAAGTATGTGGCGATAAGAATAAAGAATGCCAAGAAATTATCTAGCAACGCTGTACGTGAATGCACAAGCGCCAGGCCATCGATAGCCATCAAGCCACTGGCAAGAGCGGTCAGCAGTGGAGAATAGAAGAGGCGATGTGCAATCAGAGCGACGACAAGAATCATCAACGAACCAACCAGGGCAGTTGTAAATCTCCACCCGAGCGCATTGTCGCCAAATAACTTGATGCCGGATGCAATCATCCATTTACCAACAGGTGGATGAACCACAAACTCGGGTTGTGAACCGCTTACTTCTACGCCGTATTTCAGAAAATCTCGAGCACCATCAACGTAATAGATTTCATCGAAGATTAAGGATTTGATGGAAGCGATATCAAAGATACGTAAGAGAAAAGATCCGAGAGCTATTACCAGCGGAGCGATAGCGGCGACCATACGTAAAGAATATGGGAAGATACTCATATGGCACTCACCCTCGCAGCGACTCCACTCGGAAATCCGCTCGATGCCAGCCCGCGATTAAAAGCCGCCATTGAAAGCGCTGAGATTATTGCGGCAGAGGATTCCCGCCGCTTTCATCGCCTTGCCTCAGATATTCAGGCGACATTCACCGCAAAGGTGCTCTCATTCTTCGAAGGCAACGAAATTGATCGCACACAAGAGTTGTTGATTGCACTTCGTGAAGGTCGCAACGTACTTGTTCTCTCCGATGCAGGCATGCCCACAATTAGCGATCCCGGTTTTCGTCTTATGCGCGATTCCATCGCAGAAAATATTGAAGTACATGTAATCCCTGGACCTAGCGCCCCTACGATGGCAATCGCCCTCAGTGGTTTACCAACAGACCGATTTACCTTTGAAGGATTCGCTCCTCGGACATCTGGTGCGCGTATTTCATTTTATGAATCTCTCCGATTTGAAGAGCGCACCATGGTGGTGTTCGAAGCTCCGCATCGCTTATTGGAATCGCTCACTGACGCTCGTTCAATCCTTGGCGGCACTCGCCTCGGTGCAATCTGTCGTGAGATGACCAAGACCTACGAAGAGACGATTCGCGGTTCGCTCGATCAGTTGGTCGAGTGGGCTGCAAGCCACGAAGTTCTAGGTGAAATCACTCTCGTTTTTGCGGGAGTCGAAGTCGGCACTGCCGAGAAGAGCAACGAAGAGATTGTTGCTCGGGTACGCCAGTTTGAGGCTGCAGGAATGGAGCGTAAATTGGCGATAACTACCGTCGCCGAAGAGCTCGACCTACCGAAGAAGTTGGTCTATGCCGCGGTAGTTGAGGCGAAGAACTCCAATTAAGATTGCCCAATGAAGTCCTTCTATCTGACGACTCCGATCTACTACGTCAACGATGCCCCACATATCGGGCATGCCTACACAACTGTTGCCGGTGACGTTCTCACTCGTTGGCACCGCCAACGCGGGGAAGCGGTCTGGTTTCTTACCGGCACTGATGAGCATGGACAGAAAGTCATGCGCACTGCTGAGGCAAATAACGTAGCTCCACAGGCATGGGCAGATAAGTTGGTAGAAGAGGCATGGAAGCCAAATTGGCGCGCTCTTAATATTGCAAATGATGACTTTATTCGCACCACTGAAGCGCGCCACATGGAGCGCGTGCAGAAGTTCCTCACCTCGCTGAAAGATAAAGGTTTCATCTACCAAGGTGACTTCGAAGGTCCATATTGTGTTGGCTGTGAAGAATTTAAGCTGCCTGGAGATTTACTTGAAGGAAATCTCTGCCCGATTCATAGCAAGCCTGTTGAAAATGTAAAAGAGACTAACTGGTTCTTTAAGCTTTCAGAATTCACACAACCACTTCTTGATCATTACAAGAAAAATCCAGGTGCATGCCAGCCAGAATCAGCTCGCAATGAAGTTGTTGCCTTCCTTGAAGGTGGCGTTCGCGATCTATCGATTTCACGTTCGACATTTAATTGGGGTGTTCCTGTTCCTTGGGATACCGACCAAGTTGTTTACGTTTGGTTTGATGCGTTGCTCAACTATGCAACTGCTGTAGGGCTAACGGATGATGCAGCATCAGAAGGCGGCAAGAAGTTTGCTCAGACCTGGCCGGCAGATGTTCACCTTGTCGGAAAAGATATTTTGCGTTTCCACGCAGTGATCTGGCCAGCAATGTTAATGGCGGCAGGACTAGAAGTGCCAAAGAAGGTTTTCGCCCACGGTTGGTTGTTAGTTGGCGGCGAAAAAATGTCGAAGTCAAAGCTCACTGGTATCGCTCCAGCAGATATCACCGACCACTTTGGCGTTGATGCATTCCGTTACTACTTCCTACGTGCAATCCCATTCGGTAGCGATGGATCTTTCTCTTGGGAAGATATGAGCGCGCGCTACACATCAGAGCTTGCAAATGACTTCGGAAACCTCGCATCCCGCCTTGCTGCAATGGTCGAAAAGTACTGCGGTGGAGTGCTTCCAGCGGTTGCTCAAGATGCCGAGCTATCAGCATCTCTCAAAGAGACTGTGGCTAAGGCAGATGCTGCGATGCAAGAGCTTGATTTCCAAGGTGGAATCACAACCATTATGGATTTCTGCAAGCAGGTCAACGGCTTTGTCACCATTAAAGAGCCTTGGATTCTTGCAAAAGACCCTGCGAATCAAGCAGTGTTAGAAGACGTTCTCTATAACACTGCAGAATCACTACGCGCTCTCGCGGTTCTACTTCACCCAGTGATGCCCGCAACCACAGAGATTCTTTGGGAATCCCTCGGTGCTAAGGCAACTCTCGGTGAGATTGGTGCGCAAAAGATTTCAGATGTTGCAACGTGGGGACAGCTTCCACAAGGTGCAACAGTGACAAAGACGCCTGTCTTATTCCCACGCCTTGAGGTGAAGGAATAATCCTTTATGGCTGATCGCCACAATCGCGATATCGATCGTGAGTTTGCGCCGCTTCCAGAGCCCTTACCGGTTGCGGTCGCTGATGCACATGCGCATATCGAGATTGTCACAAACTCCACACCAGATTCTGATGCAGTTCGCCATGTGCTTGATGAAGCGAAATCAGTTGGCGTGGACCGTATTGTTCAAGTGGGGTACTCCGCAGAACAATCTGAGTGGTGTGCTGCTTTGGCAGAGCTTTATCCAGGCCGAGTGCTTGCTGCTGTTGCCTTGCATCCGAATGAAGCACCAGTCGTAGAAGATCTTGCTGCCGATATGGCAATTATTGAACGTCTTGCTCATTTACCTCGTGTCCGCGCAATTGGAGAGACGGGACTTGATTACTTCCGTACTCCGCCAGAACTTCGCGGAGTTCAGCAAGAGTCATTTAAATGGCATATTGAATTAGCAAAGAAAACCAACAAAGCTCTTGTTATCCATGACCGCGATTCACACGATGATGTTCTATCGGTTTTGCTAGAAGTGGGAGCACCGGAAAAGACTGTCTTTCACTGCTTCTCAGGCGATGTTGAGATGGCAAAGACATGTATCGAACGTGGTTACATACTTTCTTTTGCCGGCACTATGACCTTTAAGAATGCACCCGCACTCCGTGAGGCAGTGAAGTTGGTACCTCATAGCCAATTATTGGTTGAGACCGATTCACCATTTCTAGCTCCAACTCCGCACCGCGGAATGCAAAATACACCAGCGCAGATTCCAACGATTGTTCGCGCAATGGCGGCGGAGCGCGGTGAGGACTTAGCTGAGTTGTGTCATGCACTCTCATCTAATACCGAGCGCGTCTTTGGGTCTTTCGCATGAGCCTGCTGGGTGCGGCAGAGATCCGCGAACTCGCTGCAGCGCTTGATCTCAAACCATCGAAATCACTTGGACAGAACTTTGTTCACGATGGCAATACCTGTCTCAAGATTGTTCGCACCGCTGGCGTGCAGCCTGATGATGTTGCACTTGAAATTGGTCCAGGGTTGGGTTCGCTGACACTTGCAATGATGCAAGAGGCCAAGGCTGTTGTCGTTGTAGAAATCGATAAGCGATTAGCCGAGCAACTTCCCATCACTGCAGCAAAGCATTCAGATAACCCAGAAAAACTTACAGTCATCAATAAAGATGCGCTTCAGATAGATTCTTTGCCGCTAGATCCAACTGTTCTCATTGCAAACCTGCCATATAACGTATCGGTTCCAGTGTTTCTCCACATGTTAGAGAAATTTCCAACACTTCGTACCGGCGTTGTGATGGTTCAGGCAGAGGTCGCAGATCGACTCGCTGCACACCCCTCAACAAAAGAGTACGGAGTTCCAAGTGTTAAGGCGGCGTGGTGGGCTGATGTCACGGGCGCTGGGGTTGTCTCTCGCCAAATTTTCTGGCCGGTTCCCAATGTTGAATCAAAGTTAGTTGCATTTACGCGACGCGCTACACCAGGGGACGAAGCACTTCGCAAGCGCACCTTTGAAATTATTGATCTCGCTTTTGCGCAGCGCCGAAAGATGCTTCGCTCTGCGCTTTCATCGCGTTACGGTGGATCTGCGCCTGCGGAAGAGATTCTCAATGGTGCAGGTATCGATGCAACGCTGCGCGGTGAAGCTCTTGAAATCTCTGCCTTTGTGGAAATTGCTCGCTACGAAATAAAGATGAAATAGCGATAGGGTCTTTAGGTGGCGCTTAACTCAATCACCGTACGGGTACCGGCAAAGGTCAACCTGCAATTATCTGTCGGCCCACGTGAAGCTAATGGATACCACAACCTAGTCTCGGTCTTTCAGGCAGTTTCACTCTTTGATGATGTCACTGTAACGAAATCTCACGAAGGTAGCGGAGTTACAATCTCCGTCACGGGTGAACAGACTCACGGAGTACCGGAAGATAGCTCTAACTTGGCGGTTAAGGCAGCTCTTTTAATTGCAGAGAAGTTCGACTTTGATGCAGATGTTCATATCGAAGTGAAAAAATCTATTCCGGTTGCAGGCGGTATGGCAGGCGGTTCGGCAGATGCAGCAGCAACGTTGGTTGCGATGGATGCGCTCTATAAGTTAGAGGCAACGCGCGAAGAGCTACTAGACCTCGGTGGACAACTCGGTAGTGATGTTCCATTCATGATCGTCGGCGGAACAGCAGTCGGTACCGGTCGTGGAGATCAGTTAACGGCAGCACTTTCCCGCGGTACCTATCACTGGGTCTTTGCGCTCTCATCAGTTGGTCTTTCAACTCCCGCTGTATATAGCGAATGTGATCGAATGCGCGCAGAGCTAGAAGTTGCTGCACCTAAGGTCAGCGATGTATTAATGCAGGCTCTGCTATCTGGAGACCCTGCTCAAGTTGGCGCAGCACTTTCGAATGATTTGCAGAATCCAGCTTGTTCTTTACGTCCAGCGTTAAGTCTCGTTCTTGAAGTAGGCCGTGATTACGGAGCGCTCGGTGCGATTGTCTCTGGCTCTGGTCCCACCGTTGCATTCTTAGTTGCTGATGAAGAAGCCGGACTTGATTTAGCTGTAGCTCTCACTGCAAGTGGTGTGGTGGGTAGCGTTGCACGAGCAACCGGTCCCGTGCATGGCGCACGACAAATTTAACTACTCAGCTTCGATATCGAAATTTGCTGCAAGACGACTGAGTAAATCAGCGAGCTCTGCCTGTTCACTCTTATTTAAATCAGTTAAGAATGCGCGTTCACTCTTCAACAATTGATCAAGTGCTTCATCAACTTTCTTCATTCCTAATTCAGTCAGCGATACCAATGAACCACGACCATCACTGGGATCAGGTTGGCGAGTAATCAACGTCAACTCTTCTAATCGATCTAGTCGATTTGTCATTGTGCCGCTTGAAACCATCGTCTCCTGCATCAATTGACTTGGTGACAAAGTGTGTGGCGCACCGGCGCGACGAAGAGCGGCAAGAACGTCAAAGCCCCAAGTCTCGAGGTCAGCAAATGCATCTCGGCGGGCCAAATCAAGGTGGCGCGCGATGCGGGTAATACGACTCAGGATTGAAAGGGGAGAGAGATCGGCGTCAGGTCGCTCGCGCTTCCAGGCAGCAATGAGGCGGTCTACTTCGTCGCGATGGTCGTTCACGTTCTCCATGCGGGCTAGGTTATCGGTGAATACGGTCTATGGCCTTCAGTTTGGAAAGTCAGGCGGTGATAAGGGAGAATATAGGTTCCGCCATTGTGTAGTGGCTAGCACATGGGCCTTTGAAGCCCAGGGTCCAGGATCGATACCTGGTGGCGGAGCAACTTATTGCCCGCCAGTTGAAGAGGCGGAGCCATAACCGCAAAATAAGGCAGAGCAAGTAGACTGCACCTATGAGCCTCGAAACCGTAGTCATTCTTGCTGCGGGTGAAGGTACGCGAATGAAATCGCAGACTCCCAAGGTTCTCCATGAAATCGCAGGCAGATCACTTCTTGGTCACGTGCTTGCCGCCTGTAAGCCACTTAATGCCAAGCACCTCCGAGTTGTCGTCGGTTCCGGTCGCGAAAAGGTAGAAGCACACCTGGCTGCGATCGCACCAGGAGTCACGACTGTTTTTCAGGAACACCGCGGTGGCACCGGTCATGCAGCGCAGTTGGCGCTTGCAGATCTGAAGCCTGCTGGAACTATCTTGATCCTGGCTGGCGATACACCGATGTTGACCTCTGATTCTTTGGCACAACTTCTTGAAGGCCACCATGCAGGCGGATTTACTGCATCAGTTCTTACCGCAGAACACCCTGAACCCACTGGCTACGGCCGCATCATTCGTGGTGATGATGGATCACTCGTTCGCATCGTGGAAGAGAAAGATGCAGATGATTTCGAGAAGGCGATTGAAGAGATTAACTCTGGCGTCTATGCATTTGATGCCATCAAGCTGGCTGGCGCTATCGGTAAATTGCGTAATGACAATGCGCAAGGCGAGCTCTATCTCACCGATGTGATCGAAATTCTTCGCAATGATGGCGGCAAAATTGCAGCAGTTTGCATTGATGATTTCACTGAGACTCTTGGCGTTAATGACCGAGTACAGCTCGCAGAATCAGAAGCGCTGCTACGTGATCGCATCAACGAAAAGTTAATGCGCAGTGGCGTCACAATCGTTGATCCCACAACAACATGGGTCGGTGCCGATGTAGTTGTTGCACAAGATGTCACTATCTTGCCTGGAACCGTTATCGCGGGCGATACAAAAATTGCAACCGGATCTGTAATTGGTCCCCGTTCAACACTCATTGATTGCATCGTCGCAAGCGGTGCAGAAATCCGTGAAACCTATGCGACCAAAGCTGAGATTGGCGAAAACGCCAGCGTTGGTCCATTTACATATTTACGACCAGGAACAAAGTTGGCTGCCAATACTCGCGCAGGCGCTTTTGTCGAAATGAAGAATGTCACTGTCGGCGAGGGTTCAAAGGTGCCACACCTCTCATACGTGGGTGATGCAACAATCGGCGAAGGCAGCAACATTGGCGCAGCGACAATCTTTGTAAATTATGATGGCGTAGAAAAGCACCACACAACGGTTGGCGACCATGTTCGAATCGGAAGCGACAGCATGTTGGTTGCTCCCGTCACTATCGGAGATGGCGCTTACACAGCGGCCGGGTCTGTCATTACTGAAGATGTTCCGGCGGGCGCCATGGGCGTTGGTCGGGCGAAGCAGCGAAATGTAATAGGTTGGGTACTGCGCAAGCGTTCCGGCACCAAGTCAGCTGAGGCAGCAGCTTCAGCTCCAAGCAACGACCAGGAAGGTTGATACTCGTGAGCGAAATCCGTTTATCCTCAGAGAAAAAACTTCGTCTATTTTCTGGCCGTGGCTTTCCAGAGCTATCGCAGAACGTTGCCGATCATCTCGGTATCCCGCTCACGCCAACTTCTGCTTATGATTTCGCCAACGGTGAAATCTTTGTTCGCTTTGAAGAATCTGTCCGTGGTTGCGATGCTTTCGTCATCCAGTCCCACGCAACACCAATTAATAAGCAGATCATGGAACAACTCATCATGGTCGATGCCCTAAAGCGCGCATCAGCAAAGCGCATCACAGTCGTAACACCTTTCTATGGCTACGCGCGTCAAGATAAGAAGTCACGCGGCCGCGAGCCAATCACAGCTCGTCTGATGGCAGACCTCTTCAAGACCGCTGGTGCAGATCGTTTGATGGTCGTTGATCTTCACACTTCACAGATTCAAGGATTCTTCGATGGTCCAGTAGATCATCTCTTCGCGCTTCCAATGCTCGCTGATTACGTTGGCAGCAAGGTCGATCGCAATTCACTCACCATCGTTTCTCCAGACTCAGGTCGCGTCCGCGTTGCAGAACGTTGGTCAGAACTTCTCGGTGGATGTCCAATCGCATTTATCCATAAGACTCGTGATCCGCTTGTGCCAAACGAAGCCGTGGTCGGCAAGGTCGTTGGTGAAGTTGAAGGTCGCACATGCGTCGTTATCGATGACATGATCGATACCGCCGGCACCATCACAAAGGCTGTCGATGCTCTCTTTGAAGCTGGCGCGCGTGATGTCATCGTTGCTGCAACCCACGCTGTCTTCTCAGGCCCTGCAGTAGAGCGCCTTAAGTCATCTCGCGCAGTTGAGGTTGTTGTTACCGACTCACTTCCATTGTCTGATGATCAGAGGTTCGACAAGCTCACCGTTATTTCAATCGCACCACTTCTTGCTCGTGCAATTCGCGAAGTCTTTGAAGATGGTTCAGTTACCAGCCTCTTTGACGGCCATAGTTAAGCGGGCAAAGTAGCGGATTTGGTGGATTGCCCCCCACCCGCATAAACTTCAACCATTCTGGCGAGGGTTTCGAACGAAACCGTTATCGACGGCAAGGACAACAACTCCTGTCAGACTTACTATGACGGGAGTTTTTTCATGGCAGAAGTATCAATCAACGGCACCACACGTACCGAGTTCGGTAAGGGTGCATCACGCCGCGCACGTCGCGACGGCCAGGTTCCAGCAGTGATCTACGGTCACGGTGCAACACCTGTTCACATCACACTTCCAGCTCGCGAGCTTGGAAACGCACTCAAGGAGTCAAACGTTCTTCTTAACATCACTTTCGATGGCAAGACAGAGCTCACACTTCCAAAGTCAGTTGTGAAGCACCCTCTCAAGCAGAACCTTGAGCACATTGACCTCGTTCTCGTTACACGTGGCGAGAAGGTAACTGTTCAGGTTCCAATCCACACTGAAGGTAAGCACGATCCAGATGGAATCCTTGAGCACGTTCACAACACACTTGAAGTTGAGGCAGAGGCGACAGCAATTCCTAAGTTCCTCGTTCTTAACATCGAAGGAATGGCAGCAGGAACATCAAAGGTTGCAGCAGATGTAATACTTCCAGCCGGAGTTACATTGATCCTCGATCCAACAGCAACAGTTGTTCACCTCTCAGAGCGTCGTGCAGCATCAGCAGCAGATGAGGCAGCAGAGGCACCAGCAGCCGCAGCACCAGCAGCACCAGCTGCTGAGTAACTCAGTAATAGATATCTGACGCGTTATGACGTGGTTGGTAGTAGGTCTCGGTAATCCCGGCGATCAATATGCTGCCACCCGTCATAACGTTGGTCAGATGGTGATTGATGAATTAGCAAAGCGTCACAATGTTAAATTTTCTACACATAAATCCCGCACCTCTATCGCAGCCTTTAAGTTAGGTTTTGGAGTCGATGCGCATTCCGTAATCCTCGCTAAATCTCTCGGATATATGAACGAGACCGGCGGGCCAATCAAGGCTCTCGCTCAGTTCTACTCAGTAGAACCTACCAACATCATTGTTCTTCATGATGAACTCGATATTGATTTCGCTGCAATCCGGACAAAGCAAGGTGGCGGCGATAACGGCCACAACGGTTTGAAATCAATGACTTCAGCTTTTGGCGGACCCAATTACTTCCGTATCCGTCTTGGCATTGGCCGCCCTATGGGCCAGCAAGATCCAGCAGATTTCGTCTTAAAACAATTTAGCCAGCCAGAGAAGAAAGAACTTCCGCTCTTTCTCGATCGCGGTGCAGATGTGGTCGAGTTCCTGATTGAAAAAGGCCTCGAGTTAACTCAATCTAAATTTAATTCGTAGCCGCCAAGTCACGAATCGACTGAGCGATTCCTCTGAATAAAACCGAATCCCAATCAAACCTGACGAATTCTGGCTTTATCAAATTAACGCCATTGCTTGTCGAAGCGTGAAGTTCGTATTCCACGGAACCAATTTCGCCAGTTACAACATATCCACCGTATTGCCCACCACCATTTCCATTTTGAAGAATGTTGGAATTTGTGGCGTATGAGGCAAATTTCTTTGCGAGAAGTGCGGCTAATTTGTCTCGTTGTTCTGCATTAAAGGACTCGAATGAGACCTTGCGCTTCCATGAATAATTTCCAGAGTTGAGTCCGCTCAGAATGAATAAATTTTCTTCAACTTGGTCGATTGATATTGAATAATTCTTCGCTAATTCGGATGCCATTCTCAAATAGTCCATATATTGCTTTGATGTAAGAACAGGGGACTTTCCCACTGCAAGACCCAAGTTATCGAGAATGAGGAGGATGCGACGATCAAAAATTAGGGGTTGAATATCGGCATTAGAAGTTGAAAAGAAATAGAGAATTTTCGATCCAAAGGATGTAGATAGAAACTTCGGACCATTCACAATGAGGGATTCGTACGCCTCTTGAATCTGGTTTTTACTTAGAAATTCATAAGTGACTTCAAGAGACTTAAGGAAATTTGCCTGTTCTATGATTTGTCTAGTTCTCACTGGACCACGGGCATCGCCTGAATATCCCCAAATCATGACAATCATGAAGGCGCCTTTTAAGTCGCTTTCGCTAATGCATCGCTGACAGATGCGACGAACTGCTTCTCTATCAAGGAAATTTAGAGTTTCTCGTTTCCATTGAGAAACCACTTCTTGGTATTCGGAAAATTCTCTGATCCATCGATCGAAATCCGCGAATTCTTTTCCTTGAGGGGATTGCCCAATAATCGATTGCTCTTCAATGAGGCACTCAAAGTCGCTACGGAGAGCTTCAGTCATGTTACTGACTTTAATGCATCAACCTGTGTTGCGAAGGCCTGTAGCAACACCATTGATGGTCAAAAGTAGAGCGCGAACCAAGGTTGGCTCAGCCTGATCTCCAGCGGTGCGAACGCGATTGAGCAGGTTCACTTGCAGCGAATGTAGCGGCGCTAAGTATTGATCGCGGACTTCTAGAGTACGAGCAAGCACTGGCTGATCTCCGAGAAGTGTTGATTTGCCGGTGAGCGCAAGAATCTCTTGAACTGTCAGCTCATACTCTTTTTCAATATCGCCAAGGAAGTGCTGCAACTCCTCTGGAACAAGAGTCTCCACATATCGACGAGCAGTCTTGAGGTCAGTCTTTACAAGTGTCATCTCAACATTGCTAATAAAGGTAGAGAAGAAGTGCCACTGTGAAAGCATCTTCTTGAGGACATCGGTCTTGCCAGCTTCGCGAGCAGCTTTAAGGCCACTTCCAACGCCAAACCAACCAGGAACAATCTGACGTGATTGAGTCCAGCCAAATACCCATGGAATCGCACGAAGTGAATCAAGTCCACCAGCAGCATCAGGGCGACGTGATGGACGAGAGCCAAGGAAGAGATTTCCGAGCTGTTCTACTGGAGTAGAAGCGTAGAAATATGCAGGTAGATCTGGGTGATCAATGAGTGTGCGATAGCGCGCAAATGAGCTATCGGAGACGAGGTTCATGCACTCGTTCCATTGCTCAAGGTCTTCTTTACTCTGACGCGGACCACGGTTGAGGACAGTTGCCTCAAGTGAAGCAGCCAGCGTTAGTTCTACGTTCTCACGAGCTAGAGCCGGCAGTGCGTACTTATCTGAGATGACTTCGCCTTGTTCGGTCATCTTGATTTCACCATCGACTGATCCCCATGGAAGCGCAACGAGCGCTTCATATGTTGGACCGCCACCGCGACCAACAGAGCCACCGCGACCATGGAATAAACGAAGCTTTACGCCGTACTTCATCGCAACATCGCGAAGCTTGCGCTGTGCTCGGTGAATCTCCCACTGACTAGTTGCAATACCTGCATCTTTATTCGAATCAGAGTATCCGAGCATTACCTCTTGGACATTTCCACGAATTTCAACGAGTGAGCGATAGACCGGATCAGATAACAGCTTTTCGAGAATCTCCCCAGCTGCTCGAAGTTCTGCAACTGTTTCAAGAAGTGGAGCGAAACCAATCTTCGCAACCTTCTTATCGAGGTCCACTAATCCGGCGTATTTCGCAAGAAGAGCAGCAGCAACTAAATCATCGGCGCCCTTTGTCATCGAGACGATATAGGTCTCAATTACTTCAGGGCCGAAACGGTCAATCAAATCTGAAATTGCAACGAATGTGTTAAGCGTCTTTGCGGCGCCTGCATCGAGTGATGAGGCACTTCGCTTGAGACCATTAGCAAGTTCTGAGATAAGGATTGGGAACTTCTCATCGTGTGAGAGCTCAAGATATCCATCGCCCATAAAATTCTTAAGCACGTTGTGGTGAGCATCAGAGTGCTCACGAACATCGAGAGTCGCATGAGTTAAACCAAATGCCGCAACAGTGCGGATTGTGCGCTCTAGTAAGCCAGTTGCAATCAGCTCTCCGCGGTGTTGGAAAAGTGAATCGCGCATGAGAGTGAGATCAGCAAGGAGTTCTTGCGTATTTGCATAGTCGCGACCTGGCACATGTGGACCTCCGACTGCGTGGCGATTGCGGGTAAATGCCAAGCGATGCACGATGGCAGTTGCCTTCAATCGGTATGGCTCCTGCACGTTAAGGCGAAGGAACCGTTGTTCAAATTCAGGGATGCGCTTAAGGTCTTCCTCAACCGAGGCGCTTAGTTCTGGAGTAGCACCCGCAATGCGTGTGGATACTGAAAGCATCTGGCGAAGACGATCCATGGCAGCGATTGTGGTGCGAATTGCGTGGCCAACCTGTAACACCACAGCATCTTCTGTTACCTGAGGGGTGATATTTGGATTTCCATCACGATCTCCACCAATCCAAGTTCCAAAGGTGAGTGGGCGTGATGTGACTGGCAAATCAATATCTAGGCGCTTGAGTTCGCGCGCAAAATCATTGAGCACCTCTGGAACAGTCTGCTTTGCTAAATCATCAAGATAGTAAAGTGCGTTCATCGCTTCATCGAGTGGCTCTGGGCGATCGAGACGCAATTCATCGGTCTGCCATAACAAATCAACTGTTTCAGCAAGACGTTCATCTTGAGAGATGCTCTTTGGAGTATCGAGAAGTCGAGAGATTTCCGAGAGCTTACCGAGAATAGAACGTCGCGCAGCTTCAGTAGGGTGGGCAGTAAAGACAGGACGAACCTGAAGTTCTGAAACCCACTTCTCAATATCTGCTTGTGTAAATTCATGACCAGCAGCTGGGTTGTTTTTCGCTTCAATAATTTTATCGACTGCTTGCGAGAGCCAGGATTTTCCATCACGGCGGGCTTCGGCCAAAACGCGAGAACGGTGTACTTGCTCAGCAACATTTGCTAAGTGAAAGTAAGTGCTGAAAGCGCGTACTAGATCAACTGCCTGATCATCAGTGATTCGCTCTAGTAATTCATCTTCGCCATTGTCGCGAACTGCTTTACGAACTTTCTCAACAAGTTCAAGAAGTTCAGGGCCTTCTTGGCGAATAAGTGATTGTCCGAGCAGATCTCCGAGGCGGCGAACATCGCTACGTAAGTTGGCATCATCATTTGCGATGATGCTTGATGTAACTGTGTTCTGCGCCATGGCGCAATTCTCGCACCTCATCTGCACTCTGTGAGACGTTCCATCTCATTATTCGAAATAGCATCTGAGTGGTTACTATTGGGTTATTCAAGCCCCCCTTCTTTTTGAAGTGGGGCATAGGTGCGTTGATGGTGGAGATGAGGTGATAGCGATGCATGGATTACTGACGCAACTAGCTAGCGATGCTGCCTTGCGCACCAATATTCTTGGCAGCCAACGCATCGTCACAGCACCCTCAAGCAATCCCTTCATCGCCGCCATGATTGCCCAAGAGAAGCCACTTCTTATTGTTACGAGCTCGAGCAGAGGAGCGGAAGATCTTGCTGAAGATCTCCGCAATCTGCACCCACTTGTTTTTGAATTTCCTGCGTGGGAGACCTTGCCCCACGAAAGGCTAAGTCCTCGAAGCGATACGGTGGCAAAGCGAATACAAACACTTGCTGGCCTTGCGCAGTTAAACGATAGCGACAATCCGATTGTGGTGGCGCCAATTCGCGCGGTCATTCATAGATTTATTGCAACTCTTGCCACAGAACCACTTCGAACGCTTGAGCTTGGCCAAGAAGTATCACTGACCGATTTGATTGAACATTTCACTGCGCTCTCATACAGCCGCACTGATTTAGTGGAGAAGCGTGGCGAGTTTGCCGTTCGTGGTGGAATTGTCGATGTCTTTTTACCGCTTGCAGATTATCCTGTTCGAATCGATTTCTTTGGTGATGAAATTGAAGAGCTGATGTTCTTCGATATTGCAGATCAGCGCACAACAAAACCTGTTATCGGAAAACTCTCCATCATTCCTTGCCGTGAGTTATTAATTACTGAGGCAATTAAAGAGCAAGCTGAAGCAATCAAGCATCGTTTTCCTGGCGCGATTGAGGTACTGGAAAAGATTTCACAAGGCATCAGTGTCGATGGAATGGAATCACTCATTCCGTTCTTGGTGGATGAGCACCAGACAATCTTCGATCGCATCAATCCCCGAAGCACCGTCATCTTCATTGAAGAAGAGCGCACTCGTTCTCGCACCGCAGATTTGATTGAGACCAATGAAGAATTCTTACAAGCCTCATGGTCGAACGCCTCATTAGGTGGCGAGGCACCGATGCCGGTTGATAAAGTCACATATCTCAATTGGGAGGGGCTCTTTGCGGAGATTGCTACCCATTCTCTTGGGCACCAATCTCTTAATAGCTTTGGTAGTGATTTAGATGAGGATGTTTTCTTCACTGATTTTGTGCCTGTCGAACCGATGCGAGGAAACACCGACCGGTTAATCCAGTTGTTAAGCGACGGCCTTAATCAGCGCCAGACAGTCCTTTTTGCGGCAACCGGTCACGGAATGGCAGAGCGATTTGCCGGCATTTTCCGAGGCGCTGATCTTCCGGTGCAATTGAGTGCAGCTCTGCAAGCGCGTCCTACTAAGGGCGCCATCCACGTATTTCAATCTACTTTAGCATTTGGATTTACGAGCGAAGATTCTGAATTACTTTTCATTACTGAGCGAGATTTGTCTGGCAGCAAAGTCACATCTAAAGATGGCGCCCGTATGCCTACAAAACGTAAGCAGGCAATTGATCCACTCGAACTCAAAGTTGGTGATTTTGTCGTCCACGAGCAACACGGCATAGGTCGCTACCTCGAACTTGTGCAACGAACTGTTGGTGGAATCACTCGTGAATATCTTGTCATTGAATATGCACCGGCGAAACGCGGTCAACCAGGTGATCGCATATTTGTTCCAACGGATACGTTAGAGCAGGTAAGTAAGTATGTTGGTGGAGAAGCACCTGCTGTCCATCGCATTGGAAGCGGTGAGTGGCAGAAAGCAAAGGGACGCGCGCGCAAAGCGGTCCGACAAATTGCCGGAGAACTCATACGACTTTATGCAGCGCGCACTAGTGCACCAGGTTTCGCCTTCTCAGCCGATACGCCTTGGCAACGAGAACTCGAGGATGCTTTTAGTTATATCGAAACGCCAGATCAATTATCAACGATTGAAGATGTAAAGCGCGACATGGAGCGCCCATATCCAATGGACCGCATCATCTGTGGCGATGTCGGATATGGAAAGACTGAAATTGCGATTCGTGCAGCATTTAAAGCAGTACAAGATGGAAAGCAAGTTGCGGTACTTGTCCCAACAACTTTGTTAGTCCAGCAACATTCAAAGACCTTTGCTGAACGCTATGCAGGGTTTCCAATTAAAGTAGCAGGCATATCTCGATTCAATACCGCCAAAGAGAGCAAAGAGATTCTGAAAGAACTTGCGAGCGGTTCGCTTGATGTGATTGTCGGTACCCACCGCCTGCTCTCAAACGATGTTCAATTCAGGGATTTGGGGCTCGTTATCGTCGATGAGGAGCAGCGCTTTGGCGTAGAACAGAAGGAATCGCTGAAGAAGATGCGCACGACAGTCGATGTCTTGGCGATGTCTGCTACCCCTATTCCGCGCACACTTGAGATGGCGGTAACTGGAATTCGTGAGATGTCGACCATCACGACGCCACCGGAAGAGCGCCACCCGATTCTTACCTATGTAGGTCCAGCTGATGAGGCACAGATCAAAGCTGCAATTCACCGTGAACTTTTGCGTGACGGACAGATTTTCTATCTCCACAATCGGGTAGACAGTATTGATAAATGTGCATCACATATCCAAGAGATGATTCCAGAAGCACGCGTACGAGTCGCGCACGGACAGATGAGTGAGAGTCAATTAGAAGATGTGATTTTAGGATTCTGGAATCGCGATTTTGATGTCTTGGTCTGTACCACCATTGTTGAGAGCGGACTCGATATTCCTAATGCCAATACTTTGATTGTTGAACATGCCGAGAATTTTGGTCTCTCACAATTACACCAGATTCGCGGACGCGTGGGACGAGGTCGCGAACGCGGTTATGCCTACTTCCTCTATCCGCCAGATAAGCCTTTAACCGAAGTTTCTCTGGATCGATTGAAAACTATTGCAACTAACACAGATCTCGGTGCCGGCATGAGAGTAGCCCTCAAAGATCTTGAAATCCGCGGTGCCGGAAATCTCTTGGGCGGAGAGCAATCTGGTCATATTGCAGATGTTGGATTTGATTTGTACATGCGCATGGTTGGTGAAGCAGTACAGGATTACAAAACAGGTATCGTTGAAGGCGAAGAGATTAATCACGAGTGCAAAGTTGAACTTCCAATTAACGCTCATCTCTCCGAAGAGTATGTACCGGGTGAACGTTTGAGACTTGATCTTTATCGTCGCCTAGCGGATGTTCGCAATAGCGCTGATGTGCAATCCATCCGCGAAGAAATGATTGATCGTTTTGGCCAATTACCAGAAGAGGCGCTGGCTCTGCTCGATGTTGCCGAACTTCGCGCATTTGCAAAATCACATAATGTTCGCGAAATCGTGGCTGCCGGCAAGTATTTGAGGATTTCGCCATTGACTCTGCCCGAGTCAAAACAGCTCAAACTCAACCGTCTCTTCCCATCATCACTCTACAAATCGCAGAGTTCGACTGTGATGGTCGCCATCCCACGCGCGGCCGCGTGGAGCCCGGCTGCAGCAGCCTCCTCAAATATGGGAGATACTTCTCTCCTAGCGTTTGCCCGTCAGGCGCTGACCGAACTCACTGATTTATAGCCGCCTTACATTTCGAGATAGATACTGGAGCACGTTGTGAAGAAGAAAGTCCTTGCCCTGATTGCTGTTCTCTCACTCGCTACTGTCACCGCCTGCGGTCAGGTCAATAGCGCAGCAACTCTCGGCGATATCACCATCACTCAGAGCTCCTTCCAGGCAACTATTGATGAACTCCTAAAAGAGCGCGAGTCAGTAGATCAGTCTCAGATGCAGCTCGAAGTAGGTAGCGCACTCAACCGTAGCCAACTTCGTTTTATGGTAATCACAACTATCTTTGATGAGATTGCAAAAGAGTTAAAGATTTCTGTCTCAAAGACTGAAGAAGCCACAACTCGTCAGACTTTGATTGATCAAAGCGGTGGAGAAGAAGCGCTTGCACAGAACCTTGTCGCTGCCCAAATCGCACCATCTAATTTCGAACGTTACATCCGCGCAATTGTCGTCACAGAAAAGCTTGCCGACGCACTTGAGGCATCTGGCGTGTCAGCCGATGCAGTGGATTTCAGAATCACTGAACTCGTTAACGCCAAAGCTAAAGAGTTGAAGGTAACAGTTAATCCTCGTTATGGAACCTGGGATTACGAAGCTGGCGATATCTTGGCAACTGATTCAGCCGGCGATGCAATCGCTCCATCACAACCTACAGAGTAATGTCCGAAGCTCAGTTCGGTTCTGAACTTCTACGTTTAGTGGAGGTAATGGATCGACTTCGTTCACCAGGTGGATGTGCTTGGGATGCAGAGCAGACCCATCAATCTCTTATCAAATACCTACTCGAAGAGTCATACGAGTTTATCGACGCTATCGAGAGCGATGATCGCGCCGGAATGCGAGAAGAACTCGGCGATGTTCTCTTGCAGGTTTACTTCCATTCGCGCATTGCGCAAGACCATCCAACAGATCCATTTACGATCGACGATGTTGCAGGAGCTATTGCGGATAAGTTAATCGGTCGCCACCCTCATGTCTTTGCAGGCCTTGAAGTCAGTGGCACTGAAGAGATTATTGAGAACTGGGAAGCAATTAAGGCGAAAGAGAAGGGGCGAACGTCTCCACTCGATGGCGTTGCGATGTCTCAGCCAGCTCTCCCACTGGTATCAAAATTGATTTACCGAGCCGATAAATATGGCGCTGCAATCGATCTACCAAAATACCCATCGGATCAACCTGCTACCGAAGAGTCAGTCGGTGCCGCACTCGCATCGGTAATTGCGTGGGCATATGAGCATGGAATCGACCCAGAATTAGCCCTGCGCAGCCAGGCTCGCGCCATGATCGCTCAATTAGCGCGCTCCGAAGAGTCGTAATATCCACGGTAAGATTGCCTCAGGTCGTTCAATGGTGAGCGCTTACTTCATAACCTTGAATTAATCAGTTAAAGCAATCAGGCTTTCATTCTCGAAGGAGACACCTAGTGGCAATCATCGACACAATCTATGCACGCGAAATTCTTGACTCACGCGGAAACCCAACAGTTGAGGTAGAAGTCCAACTCGAAGATGGCACACAGGCTCGTGCAGCCGTTCCAAGCGGTGCATCTACCGGTGCTTTCGAAGCATCAGAGCTTCGCGATGAAGACAAGAAGCGTTACCTTGGCAAGGGTGTTCTTAAGGCCGTTGCATTCGTCAACGATGAGATTGCGCCAGCAATTGAAGGTTTCGATGCACAAGATCAGCGCCTCGTTGACTCAGAGATGATTGCTCTCGATGGCACTCCAAATAAGTCACGCCTCGGCGCCAATGCGATTCTCGGTGTATCACTCGCAGTTGCTAAGGCATCAGCTGAGTCTGCAGATCTTTCATTGTTCCGCTACGTCGGTGGTCCAAATGCACATGTACTTCCAGTTCCAATGATGAACATCCTCAACGGTGGCGCACATGCTGACACCAACGTGGATGTACAGGAATTCATGATTGCTCCAATCGGTGCACCAACATTCCGCGAGTCACTTCAGTGGGGCGCAGAGATTTACCACGCACTCAAGGCAGTTCTTAAGAAGCGCGGACTTGCAACATCAGTCGGCGACGAAGGTGGATTTGCGCCAAACCTTGATTCAAACCGCGCGGCACTTGATTTGATTATCGAAGCAATCACAGCAGCAGGATTCAAGCCAGGCACAGATATCGCACTTGCAATGGATGTTGCCGCGACTGAGTTCCACGATGCAGGTAAGTACAAGTTTGAGGGCAAGACATTGTCATCAGATGAAATGATTGCGTACTACGCAGAGCTCGTTAGCGCTTACCCAATCGTTTCAATTGAAGATCCACTGAACGAAGAAGACTGGGCAGGCTGGAAGTCAATGACAGCATCACTCGGTTCAAAGATTCAGATTGTGGGAGATGACTTGTTCGTCACCAACCCAACACGTCTTGCAAAGGGAATCGAAACAGATACAGCTAACGCGCTTCTCGTAAAGGTTAACCAGATTGGTACTTTGACCGAGACTCTCGATGCCGTAGATCTCGCACACCGCGCTAACTATCGCAGCATGATGTCTCACCGTTCCGGCGAAACAGAAGACACCACGATTGCTGATCTCGCAGTTGCAACAAACTGTGGGCAGATCAAGACAGGTGCTCCATCACGCACAGAGCGCGTTGCGAAGTACAACCAGCTTCTTCGAATTGAAGAGGAACTCTCTGACGGCGCTGTCTACGCAGGCCGCCAGGCATTTCCTCGCTTCAAGGCGTAAGGAAAAGGCATTTCAATGGTCCGCAGATCATCTGGTGGCGCACGAAGAAAGAGTTACCGTTCGCGTAACTTGAACTTCAACCGTCACCAGGGATCGGGTCGGACCTTTGCTATTGCAGCAGTCTTCTTTGCTCTTGCGCTTTTTCTCGCGCCACCGATTAAGAATTACTTTACACAGCGCGCACAGATCAGCGCCTTGAAAGCTCAGCTCTCGAGTGATTACGCAGCGCTGAAGGCGGCCGAGAAAGAGTTAACTCTCTGGCAAGATCCTGAATACATTAAATCTCAAGCGCGCGAACGTCTTCACTTTGTTCTGCCCGGCGAACGCCAGTACATAGTGACTGGAACCGATGGTTCAGAAGATGAAAGCAATAATGAAGTTCAAGTAGTTGAAAATCTTCCAGAGGGTCAGCCTTGGTACACCAGAATGATTGCTTCGATAACAGAGGCAGGAAAGCAGTGAGCGACCGCACCCCAACGCAGGCAGATCTCGAAGTAATCGAGCGCCAACTCGGTCGCACTCCACGAGATGTACATGCAATTTCATATCGCTGCCCTTGCGGAAATCCGGCGGTAGTTGAGACTCCACCACGTTTAGGTAATGGCGAACCATTCCCGACCTTCTATTACGCAACATGCCCTCGACTCACCGCTGCAATTTCAACGTTGGAGACAACTGGATTGATGGGCGAGATGAACGAGAGACTCGCAACTGATCCAGTACTGGCTGGCGAATACGCAGCAGCACATGATGATTACATTGCATCACGAAGTGCACTTGGTATTGAGGTCCCAGAGGTGGAGAACATCTCTGCTGGTGGAATGCCTGACCGCGTAAAGTGCCTTCATTCGCTAGTTGCGCACTCACTCTCTGCCGGCGCCGGCGTTAACCCATTGGGCGATGAAGCGCTTGCAAAGCTACCTGATTGGTGGAAATCCAACCCATGCGAGTAGCAGCAATTGATTGTGGCACTAATTCCATTCGTTTATTGATTGCAGATATCGATGGAAGCAACTTTCGAGAAATTACTCGTGAAATGGAAGTTGTTCGGCTTGGCCAAGGTGTCGATAAGACCGGAGCGTTTCATCCTGATGCAATCGCTCGCACACTTGCAGCCGTTGATAAATATGCAGCAGAGATTGCCAAGCGCGGCGTAGAGAAGATTCGTTTCTGTGCCACAAGCGCCACCCGCGACGCCACTAATCGCGCGCTCTTTATTGATGGCGTCAAAGAGCGCTTAGGTATCGAACCCGAGGTCATTGCCGGAGAAGTAGAAGCTGCGCTCTCATTTATTGGCGCAACTAAGGATTTCGATAAGAGCCAAGGCCCCTTCCTCGTAATCGATATCGGTGGCGGTTCTACCGAATTCGTTTTCGGAACAGATTCCGTTGAAGCAGCCCGCAGCATGAATATCGGTTGTGTGCGCATGTCTGAGCGCCACTTCACTGGCGATCAACCAGATCCAGGACAGATTGCATCTGCTATCGAAGATATTGATGAAGCGATTCGCCAGGCAGCAAAAAACGTTCCAATTACTCAAGCAAAGACCGTGATTATGGTTGCTGGTACCGCAACAACTGTAGCGGCAGCGGCTCTAGATCTTCCGGCCTACGATCGTTATGCAATTCATTTGGCTCGAATCAGCGCAGAGCGCGCCCATCAAATCTCAACTGAGCTGTTACGCGAAACCCGCGAGCAGCGCGCAGCACACGGATATGTGCACCCAGGACGAGTTGATGTAATTGGCGCCGGTTCTCTTGTTCTCGATCGCATCATGTTGGCATCAGGCGCCGCTGAATTCGTTGCGTCAGAATCTGACATCCTCGATGGAATGGCTTGGTCACTTGTATAAGAAGTTAGAACTTCTCGATAAGGCAATCGTCAAATGCCAGCAATGTCCACGTCTTGTCGAATGGCGTGAAGAGGTAGCAATAACAAAACGTAAAGCATATGAAGATGAAAAATATTGGGGCAAACCAGTTCCAGGTTTTGGTCCTGCAGATGCAAAATTAGTTGTTCTCGGTCTTGCACCAGGTGCTCATGGTGCAAATCGCACCGGTCGAGTATTTACTGGGGATTCATCAGGGGACTGGCTCTATCGTGCACTCCATAAAGCAGGTCTAGCAAAAATCCCCACAAGTACTTCAAGTGAAGATGGGCAAGAGTTAATTGATACACGCATCCTTTGTGCCGTGAGGTGTGCGCCACCGGATAACAAACCATCAACTGAAGAGAAGGCAACCTGCGCGCCATATTTTGAAAATGAGATTGCACTTCTGCTCCCGACAGCGAAGTCATTTCTCGCTCTTGGCAGCCTTGCCTGGGATTCGATCTATCGAACAATGAAAAATTTAGAGTGCACAGTGCCAACCCCAAAGCCCAAGTTTGGCCATGGCACGAGTTACTCATTCACGGATTCAGAAGGAGTCGAACGTCGCGTCTTCGGCTGCTATCACCCAAGCCAGCAGAATACTTTCACTGGAAAGCTAACTGAGAAGATGCTGGATTCGGTGATTAAGAGTGCTAGCAAGGGTTAATTCGCACTATAAATGAACTAGTAGACTCCACCACCTATTGGCCCCCGTAGTCCAATGGCAGAGACAGAGGACTTAAAATCCTTCCAGTGTCGGTTCGAGTCCGACCGGGGGCACAAAAAGAGTCATAGACTCAATCTATGAGCCAATGGAATGACATTGAGTTAACTTCCCGATTTCGAGTCATCTCTGACAATGACTATGCCGGTGACCCTGACGGATTAGTCCAACTGGCTCACCACCTACTTTCACCGTCGGTAGAAATCAGAGGAATCATTTCGAGTCATCTCCGCCCCGGAGATGACTGGGACCTCACCGGTGATGCAGTTGCTGCAGGCGTTTCAGCAGTTGAGGAATTAGCCAGAGTAATGAAGCTCGAAAACCTTCCGCCATTGGTGGAAGGTTCAAGAGTTGCTCTTACAGATATTGCACAGCCCGCGATCTCAGCAGGTGCGCAATTGATAATTGATGAAGCAAATCGAACTGATGTTGATACACCTCTCTATGTTGTCTGCGGAGGCAGTCTGACCTCAATCGCATCCGCATGGCTAATGGATCCGTCGATTGCTTCTAAGTTAACCGTTATTTGGATTGGCGGCCCCGAGTATCCAGGGCATCGACATTTACCTCCTAATGCAATGCCTATCGAATACAACTTGTTGGAAGACTTAATAGCTGGACAAGTTGTCTTCAACCACTCGAACCTCGATCTCTGGCAGGTCTCTCGAAGCGTATATCGTGATTGCAACGCCTCCACCGCAGAACTTATTGTCAGAATGAAAGATAAATCTGAGTTAGGGGCATATCTTTTTGAACAGATCAGCATTGCTGCCCGCAGAAATATCGAAAATAGCGGATATTTCAGTGAAATGTATTCGCTCGGTGATTCACCGCTCGTGTTATTGACCGCTCTCCAGACTGGTTTTGAACCTGCACCCGCATCAAGTCAATGGATTGATTATGAACGACCTCAGATCAATAGTGCTGGCCAATACGAGTTCGTGGGCAGAGCAGAAACAGTGCGCGTATTTACTCTTCTTGACGTCCGCATGATGCTGGAAGATATGTATGCCAAATTTGAAATGACTGCACGTTAGAGGATTGTTATCGAAAGAGTATGGAAATCCTAGAAGTTGCGGGTTAGAGTGCTGCTCACCAAATCCACTCTAAGTGAGAGGCTCCACCATGTTTACTCCTACCCCCGCAGATAAGTTCACTTTTGGTCTCTGGACTGTTGGTTGGCAGGCGCGTGATCCCTTTGGCGATCCCACACGTGGACCACTTGATCCAGTTGAGACCGTCAATGAGCTCGCTGCCCGCGGTGCATATGGAGTTACCTTTCATGATGATGATCTGATTCCTTTTGGTTCAGATGATGCAACCCGTCAGGGGCATATTGATCGCTTTAAGAAAGCTCTCGCTGCAACCGGAATGAAAGTTCCGATGGCGACAACTAACCTCTTTAGCCACCCGGTATTTAAAGATGGTGCATTTACCAGCAATGATCGCGATATTCGTCGCTATGCGATTCGCAAGGTGATGCGCAATATCGATCTCGCCGTTGATCTTGGTGCACAGACATATGTCTGCTGGGGCGGCCGTGAAGGCGCAGAGTCAGAGAGCTCCAAGGATGCCTACGTTGCTCTTGAGCGCTACAAAGAAGCATTTAACGTTCTCGGTCAGTACGTCATCGATCATGGATATGACCTGAAGTTTGCTATCGAGCCAAAGCCAAACGAACCACGCGGCGATATCTTCTTGCCAACAATTGGCCACGCACTTGGATTTATTTCGCAGCTCGATCATCCAGAATTGGTAGGACTCAATCCAGAAGTTGGCCATGAGCAAATGGCTAACCTCAACTTTGTTCACGGTATTGCACAGGCTCTATGGCAGAAGAAGTTGTTCCATATTGATCTCAACGGCCAGCGCGGTCCAAAGTATGACCAAGACTTTGTCTTCGGCCATGGCGATCTCAAGAGTGCATTCTTCTTAGTAGATCTCCTTGAGAGCTACGGGTATGCAGGACCACGTCACTTCGATTACAAGCCGGTACGCACAGAAAACATGGATGGCGTGTGGGCATCTGCAACATCGAATATGCGTACATATTTGATTCTTAAAGATCGCGCTGCTGCATTCCGTAAGGATCCTCGTGTGATTGCTGCGATGAAGAACTCACATATTGATCAATTGTTGATTCCAACTCTGGCAGCAGGTGAGACCTGGCGCGATTTGGCAGCTGATTCATTTGATGTAGAAGCAGCGGGAGAGCGTGCCTATCACTACGAAGTTCTCGATCAATTAGCGATGGAACATTTGATGGGCGTCTCTATCTAAGATGGCAAGAGTTGCGGGTGTTGATTCCTCAACCCAATCGGTCAAGATTGTGGTGCGAGATAGCGATAGTGGGGAACTACTAGCGCAGGCTTCGCATCCGCATCCCGATGGCACCGAGGTGGACCCGCAGCATTGGCTAACAGCGCTTCATACAGTCATCAATGAAGTGGGTGGCCTCGATAGCCTCGATGCAATCTCTATCGGTGGCCAACAGCATGGCATGGTCTTACTCGATAGCGCCGGTAAAGTCATTCGCCCTGCACTTCTCTGGAATGACACTCGCTCTGCGCCACAGGCTGCTGCGATTAATGCTGCATTTCCAGAGATTCATCTCAAGACAGGATCGCAGTTAGTTGCTTCATTTACTGCCTCGAAGGTGCGTTGGGTTTTGGAGAACGAACCCGATAACGCAGCGCGAATCGCAGCTATAGTACTGCCACATGATTGGTTGTCGTGGAAGCTCACCGGAAGTTCTGATATCGCAGAGCTCTTCACTGATCGCTCTGATGCTTCTGGTACTGGTTATTTTGATCCCAGCACCAATCAATATATTTCTGAGATTGTCCAGTGGGCGAGCGGCAAGAGCGATGTAATCCTTCCAAAAATAGTTGCACCGGGTGAAGTTGCGGCAAAGGTAGGCAAGACAATAATTGCGTGCGGTGCCGGCGATAATGCAGGTGCTGCGCTAGGAATCGGTGCACAGGTGGGTGACTTGGTAATTTCTTTAGGTACTAGCGGAACTGCATTTGCTGTTTCATCTACACCGACACACGATTCATCCGGAGAAGTTGCTGGCTTTGCTGATGCAACAGGAAACTACTTGCCACTTGCCTGCACACTTAATGCCGCAAAGGTTTTTGACTCAACCGCAAAACTGCTAGGCGTTGATTTTGAAAAATATAGTCAACTCGCTTTGCTAGCAAAACCAGGATCAGATGGATTGATGATGCTTCCACATTTTGATGGTGAGCGAACTCCTAATCGCCCAGATGCAGAGGGTGCAATTCTTGGAATCACTCACTCTAATTTCACTGCCGAAAACATTGCGCGGGCAAGTATCGAAGGTGTAATTGCTGGTCTTGCCTACGCCACCGAAGCGTTGCGTAAAGAGTCGGTTGAGATCTCTCGCGTTCTCCTTGTCGGTGGAGCAGCCCGTAATGAAGCGGTGCAGCTAATTACATCGGAAATCATTGGTCTACCGATTCACATCCCGACCCCTGGTGAATACGTCAGCGAAGGGGCAGCCGTTCAGGCGGCATGGTCATTACGTGGTCATCGTCCGCAATGGTCACAATCTGTTATGAAAACGGTTTCAGCCCCTCCACAACGTATGCTGAAGGACCGTTATTTAGCGGCGATTTCTGCTATTTAAGGTGTTACACAATCGTTATTGAATAGTTCAACTTTTCTATTCCCACGGTTAGAAAGCCCCGTTAGATTTCGCTCCAAGTCAAGTAAGTCCCTCAAGCCTCTTTTGGCCTGTTCGATTTACCTCTAAATATAAGGAGATCTAATGAAGAAGACTGCACTCATCGCTGCAGTAGCACTTGGCGCATCAGCTGTTCTTTCAGTTGCTGGCGTTTCATCTGCTTCAGCTGCTGGCACACGTGCATGCATCATCCTTCCAGATGCAGATAGCGGAACACGTTGGGAATCAGGCGACCGTCCAGCATTGGACAAGGCACTCAAGGCTGCTGGCTTTGAGACTGATATCCAGAACGCACAGTCAGATACATCAAAGTTTGCAACAATTGCAGATGCACAGCTCGCTAAGGGTTGCGGTGTCATGATTCTTGTTGACTACCAGGGTGCAGGCGTTTCTGTTGCTGCTAAGGCAAAGACACAGGGTATTCCTGTAATCGCTTACGACCGTCCAATCGCTGGAGCTACATACTACGTATCATTCGACAACACAGTTGTTGGAGCTCTCCAGGGTCAGACAGTTATCGACGGCCTCAAGGCTGCTGGTAAGGATCCAAAGAAGGCATCAATCGTTTACGGTTCAGGTGACCCATCAGACGGAAACGCAAAGATGTTCCTTGACGGAGCTCTTGCAGTTCTCAAGAAGGCAGGCGCAAAGCCAGCATTCACAATGAAGGGCACATGGGACGGCGCAAAGGCTGGAACATACTTCGAGCAGGCTTACACAGCTGTTAAGGGCAAGGTAGATGCAGTGTTGGCTCCAAACGACAACAACGCAGCTTCAATCATTGCAATCCTCGACAAGAACAAGCAGAAGGCAGTTATCTCAGGCCAGGATGCTTCAATTGCAGGTCTTCAGAACGTTCTCCTTGGCAAGCAGACAGCAACTGTCTACAAGCCATTCACAGTAGAAGCTAAGGTTGCAGCTGATCTCGCAATCAAGCTCCTCAAGGGAGAGACTGTTTCAGCTCCTAAGAAGCTTGCTGATGGCACACCATTCTTCGCATCAAAGCCAATCTTGATCAAGGCTAAGGATGTTAAGACTGTTGTTGCTGCAGGCGATGCAAAGGTCGCAGACCTCTGCAAGGGTGCAGTCAAGGCAGCATGTGCTAAGAACGGTATCAAGTAAGTCGTATACCGCGATAAGCGCTAAATAGCAGTAAAAAGTGAAGAACCTTGCGTTAGAAATAGCGCAAGGTTCTTCACTATTACACAGTAAAGCCCGCTCTAGACAGTGTTGTTCGAGTGCCGTATAGAAGGATTGCGAATATGAGTTCACCGGTAGTTCAGTTAGTTGATATTAAGAAGAGCTTCGGCCCCGTCGATGTGCTTAAGGGCATCGATATCACTTGTTATGCGGGTCAGGTCACTGCACTCGTTGGTGACAATGGAGCTGGAAAATCCACTCTCATTAAGGGACTATCTGGCGTACAGCCATATGACTCAGGAAAAGTAATCTTTGCTGGCGAAGAGGTTTCAATCCAGACGCCAGGACAGGCAAGCTCTTATGGCATCGAAGTTGTGTATCAAGATCTCGCGCTCTGCGAAAACCTCGACATTGTTCAGAACATGTTCCTCGGCCATGAAGAGATGCTTACCGGCACTCTCAATGAGCCAGAGATGGAGCGCTTAGCGACAAAGGCGCTACAAAGCCTTTCAGTAAAGACAGTTAAATCTGTTCGTCAAAAAGTTTCGTCACTTTCAGGTGGCCAGCGCCAGACTGTTGCCATTGCGCGTTCTGTATTGCGCGAAGCAAAGCTCGTCATTCTCGATGAACCAACTGCGGCGCTGGGTGTGGCGCAGACCGAGCAAGTTCTTAATTTGGTAAAGCGCCTCGCATCACAAGGTGTCGCTGTCATCATTATTAGCCACAACCTCAACGATGTATTCCAAGTGGCAGATCAAATTTCAGTTCTTTATTTAGGCAAGATGGTGGCAAACCTCGATCGTCGTGAAACAACTTACGATGACGTCGTTGCCTACATCACCGGTACCAAGACTCAGGAAGGTAACTAATATCGTGGCAGAGCAACAAGTAACTTCATTAGCAAGCGGCCACGAAGGCACTGTCAGAGATCAAACTCGTGCCTACCTTCTTCGTCTTAAAGATGGAGAGATGGGTTCTGTTCCAGCAATTGGCGCGGCAATAGTTCTGGCATTCGTATTTGCCTACCTCAGCCCATTCTTCTTCACCAATATCAACTTCGCGAACATGTTCGTGCAGGCGGCAGAGCTCACCATGCTTGCAGCTGCACTTGTATTCGTTATCTTGCTCGCCGAGATTGATCTTGCTGCAGGCGTTACCGCCGGTGTAGCTATGGCGGTCTTTATCCGCCTACTTCAGGCCGGTTGGGATTGGATTCCAGCGCTCGGCGCGAGCTTTGTCGTAGGAATCGTTGTTGGATTTGTGATCGGCTTTGTTGTAGCAAAGATTGGTGTTCCATCCTTCGTCGTGACCCTTGCCTTCTTCCTTGGATTCCAAGGTCTTCAGCTTCTGCTACTTGGAGAAGGTGGCGTTTACCGCATTGAAGTTCCTGAGGTCATTGCAGTTATGAATAGCAATATGCCTTTGTGGGGCGGATGGGCGATGCTGATTATCTCTCTCGCTATCTCATTCCTTATTTCAATCTGGGATCGCGCGCGACGTTCGCGCGTAGGGCTTGTAAATAAGCCTTTCTCAATCATCATGATGAAGCTAGGTGCAGTGGGAACTCTCGCTGCAATTGCTATCAATATTATGAACCAGAACCGTAGCCAAGGATCTATCCCAATCCAAGGCGTGCCAATCGTTGTGCCTATCGTTCTCGTCATTCTCACCATCTGTACTTTGATTCTTGATCGTACAAAGTTTGGTCGCCACCTCTATGCAGTGGGCGGCAATCCAGAGGCAGCTCGTCGTGCCGGTATCAAGGTTGTCTCCATCCGCGTGTGGGCATTTATCATCTGCGCAATTCTTGCTGTCGTCTCAGGACTCTTCCATGCCAGCCGCCTTCAGAGCGTTGATGGATCTGCTGGAAAGACAATCGTTCTCTCTGGCGTTGCAGCTGCAGTGGTTGGTGGCGTGAGCCTCTTTGGTGGTCGTGGCCGAATCTCTCATGCAGTCATTGGCGCCTTCGTTATCACCATGATCGATAACGGTCTTGGACTGCTTCAGATGCCAGCGGGTGTGAACTACCTCGTTCAGGGTGGAGTACTTCTTCTCGCTGCAACTATCGATGCACTTGCTCGTCGCAGAGGCGGAGTCGTCGGTCGCAACTAGACTGATTGACGCCAGATAAGCTGCAATGAAGTTCACGGACGGCTTCTGGTTGTTGCGGGAGGGCGTTACCGCCCTTCATGCCACTTCGCTGCAAAAGGCTGAACCTTCGGGTAACGGCTTTAGCGCGCTCGTAGCCCCCAAAGTTGTCGAGCATCGCGGTGCCACATTGAACTCAGCTCTCTTCGAGCTCGAATTCTCCTCACCTCTACCCGATGTCATTGGGGTGCGAGTACACCATCACCGCGGTGGAGAAGATTCACTCTCCTTCGATCTCAACACAAATAATCCTGTCACTCATTTTCTTGATGGCGATCAGGATGTTTCATTGACCTCTGGAGCACTAACTGCAAAGTTGAGCAAAGGATCCTCCTTCAACCTCGAGTTTCTTGCGGCAGATAAAGTTCTAACGCATCAACGCGCAAAGAGTCTTTCTATCTTCAATGATGGCAGCGCCCATTACCTTGCTGCTCAACTCAATCTAGGGGTGGGCGAACTCGTCTATGGCCTAGGGGAGCGCTTCACCGCATTTACCAAGAATGGCCAGAGCGTCGATATCTGGAATGCAGATGGTGGAACCAGTAGCGAGCAGGCGTATAAGAACATTCCGTTTTATCTCACCAACCGTGGTTACGGAGTCTTTGTTAATAACACTGGCAAGGTCTCTTTTGAAGTGGCAAGTGAAACGGTTGAGAAAGTTCAGTTCAGTGCGCAGACTCATGACCTTCAATACTTTGTTATCTATGGACCTACGCCAGCTGAAATTTTAGAGAAGTACACCGCACTTACCGGACGTGCACCTCAGTTGCCAGAATGGTCCTTCGGTCTCTGGCTTAGTACATCTTTCGTCACCGATTACGACGAGAAGACTGTTACAGCATTTATCGATGAGATGGAACGTCGCGAGATTCCACTCGATGTATTTCATTTCGATTGCTTCTGGATGCGCGAATATCAATGGTGTGACTTTCAATGGGACCCACGAACCTTTCCAGAACCAGCAGCAATGCTCGAGCGACTCAAAGCAAAAGGTCTAAAGATTTCTCTCTGGATTAATCCTTACATTGGGCAAGCATCACCACTCTTTGCCGAAGGTAAAGCTGGCGGATACTTCTTGAAGCGTCATGATGGATCAGTTTGGCAGTGGGATTTGTGGCAGGCAGGGAATGCAATAGTTGACTTCACCAATCCTGATGCGCGCGATTGGTTTAAATCAAAGTTGCGTCCATTACTTGAAATGGGCGTTGATTGCTTTAAGACTGATTTCGGCGAAAGAATTCCTACCGACGTTACCTATTTCAACGGTGCAGATCCCCACCAGATGCATAATCTCTATACCCAGCTTTACAACGCGACTGTTTGGGAGCTTCTGCAGGATGTCAAAGGCAAAGAAGCCATCGTCTTTGCGCGCAGTGCGACCGCTGGCGGTCAGAAGATGCCGGTCCATTGGGGCGGAGATAACACCTCATCATTTGAATCCATGGCGGAGAGCCTTCGTGGTGGTTTAAGCCTTTCTTTAAGCGGCTTTGGCTATTGGAGCCACGATATAGGTGGTTTTGAAGGCACTCCGGATCCGGCAGTCTTTAAGCGTTGGCTTGCATTTGGTCTCTTGAGTTCACATAGCCGCCTTCATGGCAATGAATCAGTTCGAGTTCCATGGAGCATCGATGAAGAAGCAGTTGATGTCACTCGTACTTTTGTAAATTTAAAGAAGAAGTTACATCCTTACTTGGTTGCAACAATGCGCGAAGTAACTGCTCATGGTTTGCCAATGATGCGCCCGATGCTGCTCGAATTTCCGGAGGATCCCACCGCTTGGTTCTTGGACCAGCAATACATGCTAGGACCTGATTTATTGGTCGCTCCGGTATTGAGCGCTAGCGGTGAAGTTACTTTCTACCTTCCAGATGGAAAATGGCGTAATTACTTCACCAATGAGATTGTTGAAGGTGGTCGTTGGTTCACTGAAAAACACGGATTCACTACCTTGCCACTCTTTGCACGCGGTGGCGGGTCGCTGTGAGCGGAAGTCTTTTAACAGATCACATTTACGCCGCAGATCCATCTGCTCATGTTTTTGGTGACCGCCTCTATCTCTACGTTTCATACGATGAGCCCAACACTAATTCGTACGACTCAATGGTCTGTTATCACGTAGTCAGCACGGACGACTTAGTGCACTGGATTGATCACGGTCGCGTTTTACATTTGGATCAAGTCGATTGGGCGCTCAGCCATATGTGGGCAATCGATGCCAACTTTTACAATGGAAAGTACTACTTAACATTCTGCGCGATTGAAAAAAGTACGGGAACCTTTAAAACCGGTCTTGCAGTATCTGATCGACCTGAGGGGCCGTTTACCAACATTGGTTTCATTGACGGTGTGGAGTGGGGACAAGATCCAGCATTCTTTATTGATGACGACAAGAGACCGTACTTAATCTGGGGCGGTCGTGGGTCGATTTTAATTGCCGAGCTCAATGAGGACCTTTTGAGCGTCAAAGTCGAAACAATCACCAATATCAGCGAGCAAATCAATGGCTACGAAGGGCCATTTCTCCATAAATATCAGGGTCTTTACTACCTTACCTATCCAGCTCTCGATGGCGAGAAATGGCCACAACGGATGTCGTATGCGACGGCTGAGAATATCTTCGGTCCATATACCGCCCGTGGGATCTATATCGATCAATACCCTGGCCACTCCGGAACGATTCATGGATCCGTTGTTCAATTCAAAGAGCAGTGGCTCGCTTTCTATCACTCTGGATGGGTCTCTGAAACGGAGACTTCGCGATCTCTCATGATGGATCGTGTTGAGTACGACGCTGCTGGAGACATTGCAAGAATTACCCCAAAAGAAGCTGCTTCCGGACGTGCTGTTGTTGAGGGAAAAAATTGGAAGATTCAGCTTCGAGCATCATCTGCTATCGGAAATGGTGGAAAGCTTTTCAATACTCGAATCGAAGATGAGACCGTAACTGGATTTATTTCACAAGAATCTGGGCTGCGGGTCTTGTTCCAAAACGGTAAAGCACAGAAGTATCGCCTCACAATTAGCTATAGAAGTAGCAGTGACCGGACGGCACGCGTACTGGCGGGAAATCATCTCTTTTATAACGGTGTGCAAAACCAGACCTACGAGCAATACATCAACCGGGGTACTCTCTTCCCCAACACAAATGGCTCTTGGCAAGAGATCGAAATTGGATCTCACCATTTTAATCCTGGGGAGTATTTAATTCGTCTCTCCAATAGCCACAATGGCTCACCCGATGATTTCGCAGTGCACTTTTTCAACTTATACCCACTCGAATAAACCCAGCACAATCTAGGTTCAACGCAAAGGAAGGCGTCACGATGGAGTTCAAGAAAGACTTTCTCTTCGGAGTAGCAACTGCTGCTTATCAGATTGAAGGTGGATTTGATGAGGACGGCAAAGGTCGTTCTATTTGGGATACGTTCTGCGACACTCCTGGCAAAGTCGCCCGTGGCGAAAACGGCAAAGTCGCCAATGATCATTATCACCGCTGGCGTGAAGATGTAGCAATCATGAAGCAGTTAGGTGTGAATTCATACCGTCTTTCACTGGCTTGGACTCGTATGTTTCCCGATGGAACCTTGGCCAGCCGCAATGAAAAAGGCTTTGAGTTCTATAACAACCTCATCGATGAGTTAATTGCCAACGGCATTGAGCCAATCATCACTCTGTATCACTGGGATTTACCGCAAGCGCTACAAGATCAAGGTGGATGGAACAATCGCAACACAGCTCTCGCTTTGGCTGAGTACGCGCGCGAAGCAGCGATCGCCTTTGGCGATCGTGTTGAAAAATTCGCCCCTATTAATGAGCCATGGGTGATGTCATGGTTGGGCTACGGACTTGGCTATCACGCTCCCGGAGTCAAGGACTTCGCTCATGCTATTGCGGCATCTCATCACACAGTGCTTGCTCACAATCTCTGCTTCAAGGCGATTAAATCAGTGCGCCCTGATGCGCTCGTTGGTCCAGTCTTAAGTCAGAGCCATCCGGATGTCGATAACATTTTTGATGCCAAGCAGGTAAGAGCAGCAGAAGTCTTTGATATGAATCAAAATACTTTTTGGATGGAAGCTTTCTTCATTGGTAAGTATCCAGATTTAGCATGGGAACTTTATGGCGATCGCCTGAAGAGCGTTGTTCAAGATGGCGATCTCGATATGGTCAATCATGACTTCATCGGCATTAATTACTATTTCAACACTCGCATTGGTCATGAAGTTGCCCCTGATCACCCTAACCGTGCACGAGTCATCGATGAGCTCGCTGGCCTATCGATGCTCAGCACATCAATGGGTCATCTGACAGATATGGGTTGGCCAATCACACCATATGGATTGGAAGATCTTTTGGTTCGTTGGACAGAGAAGTATCCAAACCTTCCACCGATTTACATCACTGAAAATGGTGCTGCCTACGACGATGGCATCAGCGAAGATGGCCAGATTCATGATCAACGGCGCATCGATTACCTCAATGACCACCTGATGGCACTGCTCTCAGCGATGAAGCGGGGGGCCGATATCCGCGGATATATGCAATGGTCGATGATGGATAACTTTGAGTGGGCGGTGGGTTACGCCAAGCGCTTTGGAATCGTCCATGTCGATTACCAGACTCAGAAGCGAACCATCAAGGATTCGGGCCATTGGTATCGAAAGACCATCGAGGAAAACGGCCGCAATCTCTTAGAAAAGACGGTGGATTTCGCCTAGAAAGGCTTTTTCGGTGGGGAATAACCTTGCCGTGCCGTAAGTTATAACTGCTGCGGGGAGGCGTTTCCCGCACTTAAAAGGAGAAATTAATGCGCAGTTCTAACCCAGTCCTAGCCGGCCGCGGTTTCGCTCGTATCAACCCAGATGTATTGGATCGTGCCGGTGCGCCAGCTCAGGATCACAACACACTTGAATCACGCCCATCGTCAGCACCAATGTCGATTGATGATGTCATCATCAAGACTGCAGGGCTCTTTGCGGTTCTCGTAACTGTGGGAGCTCTCGCATGGCGCGCAGATAACCCAGCACTGGCCTTGGTCGGTCTCGTTGGTGGTCTCATTCTTGCGTTGGTCAATTCATTTTCAAAGAAAGTTCGCCCAGCACTTGTCATTGCATATGCGGTTGCACAAGGTCTTCTACTTGGGTCAGTCTCCAAGATTTACGAGAGCGCGTATAGCGGCATCGTAGGTCAGGCAGTCGTTGCCACTGCGTGTGCATTTGCAGGAGTTCTTGTTGCATACAAGAGCGGCAAGATTCGCGTCACTCCAAAGTTCACACGCGTCTTGATGGGTTCACTCATCGGATACTTTGTCTTTGGAATTGCAACGCTCTTTATCGGATTCCCATCCGGTGGACTCGGAACCCTCATCGCAGTTGGTGGGGTAGTTCTAGCCTCACTCTTTATCGTGATGGATCTCGACCAAATCGAGAAGGCAGTTGCGGCAAAGGTTCCTGCCGAAGAATCATGGCGTATGGCCTTCGGCCTGATGGTCACGCTCGTATGGCTCTACCTCGAAGTCTTGCGACTCATCTCAATTCTTCGCAGCGAAGAGTAAGTACAGGCATTGATAGAAACCCCGGTATCAATCGATATCGGGGTTTTTATTTCGCCACTGCTAAAAACTGATGTACATTGCCGCCATGAGCAAAGTCTTCCTATTCGTCGAAATTGACGTTCAATCAGGAAAAGTCGAAGCCTTTCTCGAGAAGCTACAGAGCCATGCTCAGGGCATTCGCAGCGAAGATGGTTGCGAATCTCTTGAGATATACCGAAACTCTAACAATGAGAATGTCGTTAACGTCTGGGAAATTTGGAGCAATCGCAGCGCTTGGGATGTTCATATGGCAAACGATGCAAGCAAAGCATGGCGAGAGATTGCCGCCGGATATGTTCTTGGCGAAAATATCACTGTCATGAATCAGGCGTAGATCTCTACATCGCCAACGTAACTCTTCAGTAACTTCATCTCTTTTTGCATCCTATTTGCACGATAAAAAACGATACCTAATCGTTATCAAATAAAGGCAAATTTCCTTTGACAGCCTACGCACCCCACAGAGTACCTTTCGGGACAACGTTGTCTCAGATTCGCTGAGGCGGTTAGCAATATCGGACCTTCTCGAAGGAGGAGGACCTACAGTCTTGAAAGGACTCCATCAATGGCAACACTTCGCCAGAAGGCTGTGAAGGTTCTTGCAGTTGCTGTTACAGCATCATTTGCTGTCGCAGGATTTGCAGTACCAGCACAAGCAGCTAACAAGTACACAATCGCATTCGTAATGGGTGCAGAGTCAGATCCATTCTTCCAGGCAATGAAGCTCGGCGCTGAAGAGCAGGCTAAGAAGAGTGGCGTAACACTTATTTGGCAGGGAGACCCATCACAGTACTCACCTGCAACACAGATTCCTGTTCTTGATCAGGTTCTTGCACAGAAGCCAAACGGACTTGTTTTGATCCCAACAGATCCAACAGCACTTCAGGCAGCACATGACAAGGCAATCGAGTCAGGTATTCCAGTTGTCAACGTTGATACACGCGTTAACGACATCTCAAAGGCAACTTCATTCATCACAGGCGACAACGCTGACGGTGGAGCAAAGGCTGCAGACACACTTGCTAAGGCAATTGGATACAAGAAGGGCAAGACATACAAGGTTGTTGTTGGTCTTACATCAGCAACTGCTACAACAAACGTAGGTCGCCTCAATGGATTCACAGCTCAGATCAAGAAGAAGTACCCAGGTATCAAGGTTGTTGAGAAGGCTTACTCACAGTCACAGCCATCAGTTGCAAACACAAACGTTTCTAACTGGCTCACAAAGTACCCAGATCTAGCTGGTATCTTCGCAATCGACGGAACTAACGCCGCTGGTGCAGCTGCTGCACTTCAGGCTAAGGGTCTCGTTGGCAAGATCAAGCTCATCGGTTACGACGCATACCCAGCAAACGTTGACCTCATCAAGAAGGGCGTTTTCACAGCTCTCATTGCTCAGGATCCAGCTGCTGAGGCACGCCTTGCAATCCAGTACTTGGTTGCAACACTTGATAAGAACGCTGCTGAAATTGCAAAGATCAAGAAGGAAGTTGTTATTCCTAACAAGGTCCTCACTGCAAAGACATCAGCTGCAGATCTCAAGAAGTACACATACGTAGCTAAGTAAGCTCCGTAAATAGCGCTAAATAGATGGGCTGGTTTTGAGGAAACTCAAGGCCAGCCCATCTACTAGTTGAATATTGATAGCAAAGAGTTCGTAGTAGTAAGTTAACTACCCAATAGTCGATACAACACAGGAGATACCGTGAATAAGCTCGCAGACCGCGCAAAAGCAGTTGCCTCTAATCAGCAGGCAATGCTCTTCTTCGTACTTTTGGCGATGGTCGCCTTCTTCACATCTCAGAACCCAATCTTCTTTTCAAATGCAGTATTCGGAAACATTATCTCTGACTGGTCTCCGATTGTTCTGATCGCTGTTGGACAGGCTTTTGTAATCATCTCTGGCGGAATCGATCTCTCCGTAGGTTCTACAGTAGCGATTTCAGGCGTTGTCTCGGCATTTGCAATTCGCTCAATGACCGAAGATGGCCACGGCGCTACCTACGTTTTAATCATCGGATTCATTATCTCAGCGGCGGTCGGTTTATTAGTAGGAGCGATTAACGCCTTCCTCATTACCAAGGCAAATATGGTTCCTTTCATTGCCACTCTCGTCACCATGGGAGCAGGCGCTGGTCTTGCTATCGTCTTTACAGGTGGCGGACCGATCGGCGGCGGACCTGATGCTGCAATTCAACTCAGTGTTGCAAAGGTCGGACCGTTCTCTTATCCAGGTTTAGCAATTGTTGCCTTGGTTATCTTGCTCGGTCTTATTCTTCATAAAGCTCGTTTCGGTCTCTATACATTTGCTATTGGATCAAATGAGTTTGCTGCGCGCGCAGCTGGAATCAATACAAAGCGCCATCTTGGAAAGATTTACATGCTCTCAGGAGTCCTCGCTGGCTTCGCTGGTTTCTATTATTACCTTCGCCTCGGTTCAGGCGCCCCTACTTCAGGTCTGGGTGGTGAACTACAAGCAATCGCTGCGGTCGTAATTGGTGGTGCAGCACTGACTGGTGGAGAGGGACGGCTATCAGGAACAGTCCTTGGTGCTCTTATTCTGACAACAGTTACCAGCGGTCTCATCATCATCAACGTGGCGGCAAACTGGAAGCAGGTTGTCGTTGCGATTCTGATTGCTGTAGCTGTCCTCCTTCAAGAAAGTCGCGGCAAGGGAAAAACAAGAAACTCCAAATTACTTTCTAATCTCTTTAAGAAGAAGAACTAGGGGCGAGAGATGACTACATCAAAGAATTCAGCACCGTTGTACGAAGTCCAAAACGTCTCTAAATCCTATGGATCAGTCGTTGCGCTCAGCGGCGTCTCACTCAAAATTCATGCAGGTGAAGTAATTGGTTTAGTGGGCGACAATGGCGCCGGTAAATCAACTTTGGTAAAAGTTCTCTCTGGCGCACACCAACCAAGTGAGGGAAAAGTTCTCCTTGAGGGAGTAGAGCGTTCATGGAGCTCTCCACGTGAGGCGCTCGAGGCTGGCGTCGAAACTCTCTATCAAGATTCCGGATTGGCTCCTCATTTATCAGTAAGTTCCAACGTATTTCTAGGGCGCGAACTTTATGTCAAAGGAATTCTTGGAAAGCTTGGATTCCTTGCAAAGAAGCAGATGGATCTCGTTGCACACGAGAATCTCGAGCGCGTTGGAATCGCAGTTCCACAATCTAATCGTTCTGTCTCTCAACTTTCAGGTGGGCAGCGCCAAGCTGTTGCTATTGGAAGAGCGGTCTCGTGGGCAAGCAAGGTGATCATCCTGGATGAGCCAACTAACCACCTCGGTGCTCGTCAGGCGGGAGAAGTCCTTGCTGTGATTAAGGCGGCGAAAGAACGCGGACTTGGTGTTATCTTCATTTCTCACACTCTTCCGCATGTACTTCAGGTCACCGACCGCATTGTTGTCTTGAGACTTGGAAAGATTGTCGCTGACGCTCCTACATCAACATTTGACGCAGAGAGTTTGCTTGGCACCATCACCGGACTTATCGACTAATTCCTATATCTTTCACGTATGAATCCAAGGAGAACGGCTGCGCGCCCCACTATGCGCGAGGTAGCCGCTCTCTCTGGCACCAGCCTTAAGACCGTTTCTCGCGTCTTTAACTCTGTCCCTACCGTAGATCCAGTACTCACCGAGAAGGTGCTGAAAGCGGCAAAGAAGCTCAACTACACACCGAATATGACGGCGGGTTCGCTCCGTAGAACAAATGGCAAAACAAATACGATTGGCATTCTCTTAGAAGATATCTCTAACCCATTCTCGGCTTCTCTCTATCGAATATATGAGGATTATGCGGCCGAGAACGGCTACATCATTTTGGCAGGCAGCCTCGATGAGCAACCAGAGCGAGAACTTGAACTCGTAAATCTCTTTATTTCACGACGTGTTGATGGTCTCTTGATTGCACCCTCTGGAAATAACCATGCATATCTTAAGAATGAAGTTGCCAAAGGAATGCATTTCGGATTCATTGACCGACCACCAGTTAACTTTGAAGCAGATACTGTCCTCTCAACAAATCGTGAAGGCTCTTTCGAAGCGGTAAAACATCTCATTTCATTCGGGCACAAGCGAATTCTCTTTTTAGGTGATGATCCAGCGATTTATACAGCGCAAGAGCGATATGAAGGTTATGCAAAAGCTCTTAAGCAGTCGAAGTTAACTATTGATAAGAAGCATGTTCTTCGAGGTTTAGCGAGTGAAGAAGAAGCAATCGCTGAGGTGCGTAAGGTGTTAAGAAATGAGAGTGCACCAACTGCAATTTATGCCACACAGAACTTGCTCACTTGGGTTGCGATGAAAGCGCTACGAGCGGAGAACTTAGAAGAGAAAGTCGCGCTCGTTGGATTCGATGAATTACCAGGTGCCGAGCTCCTGCGCCCAGCAGTGACATTGGTAAAGCAAAATTTGGCAGAGATGGGTCGCCGGTCAATCGAGATGCTCTTCAATCGCATCAATGGCGATACTGGTAGGTATCAGACCGAGGTTCTTCAAACCACGCTCATTCCGATGGGATCTGGAGAGATAAAAGCGCAGTAAATGGGATTGCCCTAGCAACCAGGAGTAGTCGCCATTAGCCTTACGACATGAGAGTTGCCGTCCCAAAGGAATTACGAGAGGGCGAGAAGCGCGTCGCCTTGGTCCCTGATGTCATCAGTAAGTTAACGAGACTTGGGTACGAGGTAGCCATTGAAAGTGGGGCCGGCCTCCACGCACAAGCGAGTGATGAGCTCTATCAAGCCGCAGGTGCAACGGTAGTAAATGGAGATGTTCTTAGCGGTGCAGATGTAGTTCTCTCTGTGCAGCCTCTTACTCCATCACAGATGTCATCGTTGAAAAATGGCGCAGTCACAATCTCATTTCTCTCTCCTACAACGGCTGCAGATTCAATAGATGCTGCAGCAACCGCTGGTGTTACTGCTTTCTCACTTGAGTTAGTCCCACGAATTTCTCGTGCACAGTCCATGGATGCGCTCTCATCACAAGCGCTCTGTGCTGGGTATCGAGCAGCACTCGTAGGCGCAGAACTCTCTCCTCGATTCTTCCCACTTTTGATGACTGCAGCTGGAACCGTAACTCCAGCACAGGTATTAGTGCTGGGCGCCGGCGTCGCAGGTCTGCAAGCAATTGCAACAGCTCGACGATTAGGCGCAGTTGTCTCTGCCTACGATGTGCGTCCAGCATCTGCAGATGAAGTGCGATCAATGGGCGCAACATTTATCCAACTAGAACTTGAGGCGCTTGAAGGCGCCGGTGGATATGCGCGCGAGATGACAGAAGAACGTGCCGCAAAGCAGCGTGAACTCTTGACTCCATATATTGCTAAATCACACGTTGTCATCACAACTGCAGCGGTACCTGGCCGCACAGCTCCTCGATTGATGACGCAAGAGATGATTAATGCGATGGAGCCTGGAACCATCATCGTAGATCTCGCTGCAGAGAGCGGCGGAAATGCTGAAGGATCAAAGCCAGGTGAGATTGTTGTTACTGCAGGGGGAGTACGAATCTGGGGTGGCAAGGATGTTCCTAGCCAACTTCCCTTCCATGCCTCCAGTTTGTACGCTCGAAATGTCGTCAATCTCCTCACCTTGATGACTCAGCCTGAGGCACCAGCTCGCGATGAAAAGCCAGCTACCGCGCTTGCTCTCAACATCAACTTTGAGGATGAAATCATCAACGGCGCAGCAGTCACGCATGCAGGCGCTCGCCGAACACCTGTTGCAGCAAAGGCGGCACAATAATGGAAGCAACCGCAGTAATCTCGATAACTGTCCTCGCAGTTTTTGTCGGCTTTGAAGTCGTCTCTAAAGTCTCATCTACCTTGCATACACCTTTGATGTCAGGTGCCAATGCAATCCACGGAGTCATCTTGGTTGGCGCAATCATTGTTGCCGATGCAGCGAAGACCAATCTCGAACTTGGCTTAGCAGTTGCCGCAATTATTCTCTCCACCATTAACGTGGTCGGCGGATTTGTCGTTACGGATCGCATGCTCGAAATGTTTAAGCCTAAGAAGGGCGGTGAGCAGAAGTGAAGGATTTCATCTTTAGCCTCATCGGCCTCTCCGCTGGAGTTCTATTTATTCTGGCTCTTAAGGGTCTATCTCACCCAAAGACGGCGCGTAGAGGAAACCTGCTAGGTGCACTTGGTGCAACGATTGCAATCGTCCTTGTCTTTTTCCAGCTAGAAGAGATTGAAAACCTCTGGTGGATTCTTGGTGCGATTGGATTTGGTTTAGCGGTCGGAGTACCTGCAGCTCGTAAGGTGCAGATGACCAACATGCCTCAGTTGGTGGCGCTCTTCAATGGTGTGGGCGGTGGCGCTGCAGCACTTGTAGCAATTGTTGAATATCTCAAGCTTGGCGCGGAGATGAGTCTTGCTTTCCTCATCTTTACTGTTTTCACAGTCATTGTCGGCTGTGTATCGTTTAGCGGATCAATCATTACCTTCTTGAAGTTACAAGAGTTAATGACTACTCGCCCGGTGGTATTTCCTGGTGGTCGCTTTCTTATCGCCGCCAACCTCGTAGCCTTCCTCGGTGTTTCTGTATGGGTAGTTCAGGATCCAGGTACCAACCCGCTATTGATTTTGGCTGCTTTATCGCTCCTTTTCGGTGTGCTTTTCGTACTGCCAGTAGGCGGAGCTGACGTACCAATCGTCATCTCACTCCTCAACGCATTCACCGGCCTCACCGTTGCTGCGAGTGGTTACGTTCTTGATTCCACACTCCTCATTATTGCTGGAACTCTTGTCGGCGCATCAGGAACCATCTTGACTCGCTTAATGGCAGAGGCGATGGGACGTTCTCTCTTTGGAACTCTCTTCGGAGCATTTACTGCCAAGCCACAAGATGTTGCTGCCGCTGGCGAAGAGCGACCAGTGAAATCAGGCTCTCCGGAAGATGTAGCTATCTTGCTCAACTATGCTCGCCGCGTCGTCATTGTTCCTGGCTTCGGTCTTGCGGTGGCACAAGCACAACACACAGTGCGCGAAATGGCGGATCTCTTAATTTCAAAGGGTATCGATGTTGCTTACGGAATCCACCCAGTTGCAGGTCGTATGCCTGGCCATATGAACGTCCTTCTTGCTGAAGCAAATGTTCCTTACGAACAATTAGCTGAGATGGAAGATGTAAACCCAACATTTGGTCAGACCGATGTGGCGATTGTGATCGGTGCCAACGATGTAGTTAACCCTGCCGCGGAGAACACACCTGGTTGCCCAATTTATGGAATGCCAATTCTCAAAGTCTCAGAATCAGCAAACATCATCTTCCTGAAACGCTCGATGCGTCCGGGATTTGCCGGTATTGAGAATGAACTGCTCTATGACCCAAAGACCACTCTGCTCTTTGGCGATGCAAAGGCGTCTCTAACAAAGGTAGTCAGCGCTCTTAAGGGTCTTTGATAGTTAACGATTTGTTGGTCGTTTGAATACAAATGTACTGAGCGTCGGCGAAGTTGCCACACTGAAAGTGTTACTTGTCGGGGTTAATGCTGCAGTGAGACTCTGTCGCCCGGTAACCGTAGGTTTCCAATTGCAGGTGGCAGTGTAGGTAGAGCCGCTTCCGGATGTTGAAACTGCCAGACAATTTGGTATTCGCTTACCGTTAATAAAGAAGCGAACTTTGCCTGGCGCATTGACTGTTACTGTCGTTGAAATTGCGAGCCCTTTATATGGAGTGCCAGCAACTGATGGCGCAGATACCAGGCCGGACTCGTTGAGGTTTGTGACAGTAATTGTTACGGTCTGAGAATCTGTGAGCGTTCCATCGGAGGCCCAGGCAATTACAACGTAGGTGTTGTTCTGATCGCTATCTACGGGTGCTTCAAAATCTGGAGCAGGGGAGAATGCGAGTACGCCATTCGTAGAGATAGAAAAATCTGCAGCATCGGTGCCAGTCAGCGAATAAATGAGAGTTGTACCAGTATCAACATCTGAGGCATTGATGTTGTAAAGGTTTGTTGAATTCTCATTGGTTGAGTAAGTAACCGTTTCAGCTCCCGAAAAGGCGCCAATCACAGGTGCTTCATTCACATTTGTAATCGTCACGGTAAGGGTCTGCGATTTAGCATTCGTTGCAGAATCCGTTGCTGTAATAACGACCACATAAATATTGGTGTTGAGCGAACTTTGTGGAGTTTCAAAGTCGCGAGCCGAGATTGTAAGAACGCCCCCTGTGAGCGTGAACCGTGCACTATCCGCGCCAGATTTGGACCAAGTTACAGTTTCGTTCGCAGTAAATGAGTGCACGGAAGTTGAATTCTCGGCGATAGAGATTGAGCTAGTCGCACCTGTCGCTGATCCAGGACCAGTGATTGTTGGAGCGGTTACATCAGGGGTGTAGCGGATGATTACAACGCCGTTTCCGCCATAACCACCTCGGTTACGTTCTCCATCGTAAAGAGTATTTGTACCGCTAGCGCAGCCATCTCCATATGCGCTACCGCCACCACCTCCACCACCGAAACCATTCTTTCCTTGAAAACCAACAGTCGTACCGACATAGAGATTAGAGTTGCAATACGCGATTAAGCTCTCGGAGCCACCATCGACGCCAAGATAACTCCAGGTGACGTTTGTTCCACGTGCACGCTGCGCAGCACCACCACCACCGCCACCTAATCCACCGCTAGAAATTCCAAGGTCGCCGCTACCGGTTCCATTTGAATGTGAACCGATGCCGCCACCGCCACCGCCGCCGTAGTAATAAGTGGTGCCAGTGATATCTGAGGTAAATCCAGCGGAGCCTGCACTTGATGCAGCAGACCCTGAAGATTGAGTGGAAGGACCATTTCCGCCGTTGCCTCCCGTCAGAACGGTGGCTCCTGTGCGGGCAGTGGCAG